>Ga0209166_10000025_pt1 | contig 232115 bp, 219 predicted proteins | sample Coa_R1_3_FD_187151 | JGI IMG/M metagenome (GOLD analysis project Ga0209166, IMG submission 187151) | Surface soil microbial communities from Centralia Pennsylvania, which are recovering from an underground coalmine fire - Coalmine... | ecosystem: Environmental > Terrestrial > Soil >...
AGCCTTTGAGCTTGGTCGACTTCTCGAAAGTTCATTCCCTGCTGTGGTCGGCGCCGCACGTGACGGTCCTCTGCGGGTATGAGTCTACTTTTCTGCTGCGATTTCTACTTTTTAACTGAAATTAAGATCCGCCTCCGACCAGGGCGACCGCCGACGATGAATGGTGGGGGGCGCGATAAGGGCGGCTGCGCAGCAGCTTTCCCTGCGGCAGCCCCTCGCCCAGGCTGTGGATCAGCGACGCCTCCAGCGCCTCGTCGGGATCGAGCGGGGGCATGATGCCGGGAAGACGGGCCGCGAGCATGGACTTTCCCGATCCCGGCGGCCCGATCAGCAGGGCGTTATGGTTGCCCGCCGCGCAGATTTCGAGAGCGCGCTTGGCGCTTTCCTGCCCCTTCACATCGGCGAAGTCCAGATGCTGCGCGGTATCCTCGGCGATCTGCGGAGTGGGGCGGGCCAGCATCTGGCGGCCTTTGAAATGATTGACCAGGGCCAGCAGGCTCGACGGCGCCAGGATCTCGGCGCCCGACCAGGCCGCTTCCGGCCCCTGCGCCGCCGGGCAGATCAGTCCCTTGCCCTGGCCGTGCGCGGCTATGGCGGCGGCGAGCGCGCCGCCGACCGGCGCCAGGCCGCCATCGAGCGCCAGTTCGCCCAGCGCGACATAGGTCTCGCTCAGGGTCGCCGGCAGCACGCCGATGGCGCACAGCAGGGCCATGGCGATGGGCAGGTCGAAATGGCTGCCCTCCTTTTGCCGGTCGGCGGGGGCGAGATTGACGATGATCCGCTTGGGCGGCAGCGACAGGCCGATGGCCGACAGGGCGGCGCGCACCCGCTCGCGGCTCTCCGTCACCGCCTTGTCCGCCAGCCCGACCAGGGTGAAGGCCGGCAGACCGCCGGCCAGCTGGCATTGCACCTCGACGGGAAGCACTTCGACGCCGTGGAAGGTCACGGTGGAGATTCGGGTCAGCACGGGACGGATTTTCCAAAATGGAAACTTGCGCCACCCTAAACCCGAATCCCTTTTTGCGCAAATCAGTTGCGGCCGGCCATCACGCCGCCATCGACGTCCCAGATCGCGCCGGTGACCCAGGCAGCTTTGTCGGACAGCAGGAAGATGACCGCTTCGGCGACGTCGCGCGGGGTGCCGACGCGGCCGATCGGGTGGAAGCCGTTGAAGCTCTGCAGGACGCTGTGCACCTCGGCCTTGGGGATGAAGCCCTCATAGATCGGGGTCTGCACCACGGCGGGCGACACCGCGTTGACGCGGATCTGCTTCGGGGCCAGTTCCATCGCCAGATGCTGGGTCAGCGAATGCAGGCCGGCCTTGGCCATCGAATAGGCGGAAGACGGCGTGGCCGCGATGGCCTGGCGGGCCCACATGGACCCGATATTGACGATCGCGCCGGGCCTGCCCCGGGCGGCCAGATTGGCGGCGACCTTCCGGGTGATGAAGAAGAACGCCTTGTTCAGCGTCATATATTGGTCGTAGTCGGCCTCCTGGTGGTCGAGGAAGGGCTTGGGGAAGAACACGCCGGCGGCATTGACCAGCAAATCGATATCCGGGTGTTGCGCGTCGATGGTCTCGAGCAGGCCGGTGACGTCCTTGTCGCGCGACAAATCCGCCGCCAGCGCCCAAACCTGTCCCAGCGTCGCCAGTTCCTTGCGGGCCTCCTCGGCCTTTGCCGCGCTGCTGCCGACGATCACGGCGCTGCCGCCCTCGGCGAGCACCATCCGGGCGGTTTCCAGACCGATGCCGCTGGTGCCGCCGACGACCAGCAATTTCTTTCCTGTGAAGTGAGAGCTCATGGTGAAAACCTCGTTCAGTTCGGCCGGGATCTTTCGGTGTTTCCGCGTGGCCGGCAAACGAGATAAAGTGTCGATCATTGAAAGAAAAAGTTGATCGCTATGAAGCTGCCGATCCATCTGAATGCCTTGCGCGCTTTCGAAGCCAGCGCTCGTCACCAGAGTTTTTCTGCGGCGGCGGCCGAGCTGAACGTCACTCCCGCCGCGGTCGGCCAGCTGGTGCGGACACTGGAGGATTGGCTGGGCTCGCCGCTGTTTCTGCGCAGCCCCAGCGGGCGGACGCGGCTTATCCTGACCGAGGCCGCCGAACGCGCCCTGCCGGATATCCGGGCCGGGCTCGACCGGCTCGCCCTGGGGCTGGAGCGGCTGAAGGAAGGATCGCCCAGCGGGGTGCTGACCGTGACCGTCAGCCCGGCCTTCGCCGCCAAATGGCTGCTGCCGCGCCTCGACAGGTTCCAGGCCGCCTGGCCCGACACCGACGTGCGGCTGGATACCAGCCTCAAGCTGGTGGATTTCGTCGCTCAGCGGATCGATATCGGCGTGCGCTATGGCATGGGAAACTGGCCGGGCTTGGCGGCCGACATGCTGATGCAGGAAGAGGTCTATCCGGTCTGCTCGCCGGAATTGCTGCGCCAGGAGGGGCGTTTGCGCCAGCCGGGCGATCTGATCGGGGAAACCCTGATCCACGACCTCTCGATGGAGGGTCATGCCGGCTTTCCGGGCTGGAGCGCCTGGATGCGGAAAGCGGGCCTGACCAACGCCACCACGCGCGGACTGCAGATCAACAATTCCGCCGCTGTCCTGCAGGCGGCGTCCGAAGGGCACGGTATCGCGCTGGCCCGCAGCGTCATGGTGCGCGACGATCTGGCGGCGGGCCGCCTGGTGCGGCTATTTCCCGACATCACGCTGGCTTCGGCGCTGGCCTATTACGTCGTCTACCGGCCCGAATGCGCCGGGTTGCCCAGGCTTACGGCGTTCCGGGACTGGCTGCTCGCCGAAGCCGGGCAATCCTGAAGACTAATCCGGTAAACCCCAATCCGGTAAACCATTGTAAGGAAACGGGAGCGGCCCGATATTGGCAGGCATAGACGAAGGGAATCCAACTTGATGAAGAACAGCTTCCAGGCCGGCCTCGCCGCCACCGCCCTCCTGATCCTCGGCGGGCTGTCCGCGCCGGCTTCGGCGCAGCAGGATAACGCGTCGCGCCTGCCCACCGCGCCGATCGTCAGCCTGCCGAGCTGGTCGCCGCTGGTGAAGAAGGCGATGCCGGCGGTGGTCAATATCTCGGCCGAGATCAGCCCCGAGGCGGCGGCGCAGGCGCATGGGCATGAGGCAGCCGGCGATTCGGGATCGTTCGACGACTTCCTGCGCCGCTATTTCGAGCAGCGCGGCCAGCAGATGCCGGGCGGATCGGAGTCCCTTTCGCCCGGCACCCGTGCGGCGGTCAATGGCAAGGTGATGTCGTTGGGGTCCGCTTTCATCATCGATCCGGCCGGCTATATCGTCACCAACAACCATGTGGTGGCGGGTGCGACCAAGATCACCGTGATCCTGCAGGACAATTCGCGCCATGTCGCCGATCTGGTCGGCGCCGATCCGAAGATCGATCTGGCGCTGCTGAAGATCGCGACCAAGCGCAAGCTGCCTGCTTTGCAATGGGGCGACAGCAACAAGGTCGCGGTCGGCGACTGGGTGCTGGCGGTCGGCAATCCGTTCGGCCTGGGCGGCACCGTTACCGCCGGCATCGTCTCGGCGCTGGGGCGCGACCTGCAGCAGGGGCCGTTCGATGATTTCCTGCAGATCGACGCGCCGATCAATCGCGGCAATTCCGGCGGTCCGACCTTCGACATCGAAGGCCATGTGGTCGGCATCAACACCGCGATCTATTCGCCCAGCGGCGGCAGCGTCGGCATCGGCTTCGCCATTCCGTCCAACATCGCCAAGGTGATCGTGCAGAAGCTGCGCGAAGGCGGCCAGCCGGATCACGGCTTCCTCGGCTTCGCCATCCAGTCGATCGATCCCGACATCGCCCGCATCCTGCATCTCGATCCCGACAAGCCGCAGGGCCTGCTGGTCAGCGACATCGTGCCGCAAAGCCCGGCCGCCAAGGCGGGCCTGCAGGTCGGCGACGTGATCACCCAGGCCGACGGCCATCCGGTGCTGGTCAATCACGACATCTCGAAATTCATCGTCACCGCGCATATCGGCGACGTGCTGCATCTGACCGTGCTGCGCGGCGAGCAGACGGTGAAGCTGGACCTCACCTTGATCAAGCAGCCCAGCCCCGAGCAGCTGAATGCCTGGCTGACCGGCCCCGACGCGCCGCGCGCCGGACCGCCAATGGCGCTGGGCATGTGGTTCGCCGCCCTGAACGAGGACGCGCACCACGAACTGCATCTGCCGCCGACGGTGACCGGCGTGCTGGTCGGCGGGATCGCCGAGAAGAGCCCCGGCGCCTCGATCGGCCTGCTGCCGGGCGACGTGCTGGTCTCGGTCAACCGCGAACCGGTGGCCAATCCGGCCGAAGCCACCGCCAAACTGAAGGCGGCGGCTTCCGACGGCGACGTGCTGATCCTGGTGAACCGGCACGGCGACCCGCAATTCATGGTGCTGCCGACGTCGGCCAACTGATTATTTGGCCGCGGCCGGGGTCGGGCGGAAACCGACGCCGATGAAATTATAGGCGTTGATCAGCCCGACCGCGATGGTGAGGTCGGTCAGTTCCTTCTCGGAGAATTCGGCGCGGGCGGCGGCGAATTCTTCCTCGGGAACGTGGGTCTGGGCGACCTTGAGCAGGGTTTCGGTCCAGCGCAGGGCGGCCTGCTCGCGGGCGGTGAACAGGGCGCCGGCTTCATGCCAGGCCGGCACCAGCACCAGCTTCTCGACCGGCAGGCCCGACTTCAGCAGGTCGCGGCTGTGGGAATCGATGCAATAGGCGCAGCCATTGATCTGCGAAGCGCGCAGAAACACCAGATCGATCAGCTGGCCGGGCAGGCCGGACTGCGAGACATAGCCATAGAGGCCGCCCAGGGCCTTCATGCCGGCCGGGGACGCGCTGCTGTAGTCGAGACGTTGAGTCATTTGAAAAGTCCTTGGTGAAAGAAGCGATGGCCGGACGATAGGCCCATCTCAGTTCATCAAAAAGCACCAAGACTTGACTAAATCATTGTACCATTCGGCGCATGGTACAGCCCTTCTCCATCGCTCTCGACCGGGCATCCGGCCCGCCGCTCACCGAGCAGATCGCCGCCGCGATTCGCGCCGCGATCTTCGACGGGCGGCTGGCCGCCGGTGCCCGGCTGCCCTCATGGCGCGACCTCGCCGCCCAGCTCGGCGTCGCGCGCGGCACGGTGAAGGCGGCTTATGAAAGGCTGACCGACGAGCAGCTGATCATCGGCCAGGGCGCCGCCGGCACGCGGATCGCCGCCCGGCCGGCGCTGCCGCCTGGACTCTCGTCGGCACCGGAAGCGCCGCCGCTGCCCTCCTTCTTCCGCGATTTCGAGAGCAGTCCTCTGCCCTTCCAGATGGGCGTCCCGGCGCAGGACGCCTTTCCCTATGCCCATTGGTCGCGGCTGATGGCGCGGGCCGCCCGCGCCGCTGCCGCAGCACCCGTCGGCTATCCCGATCCGCGCGGGCTGCCGGCGCTTCGCCGCGAGATCGCCGGCTATCTCGCGCTGGCGCGCGGCATCGCCTGCTCTCCTGCCCAGATCGTCGTGACCGCCGGTTTCGGCGGCGCTCTCAATCTGGCCATCCGCACCCTGAAGCTGGAAGGAGGCTCCGCCTGGTTCGAAGACCCCGGCTTCCCGCTGACGCGGATCGCTCTGGAACTGACCGGCATTGCACCGCACCCGGTCCCGGTCGACGAAGAGGGCCTGGACGTCATGGCGGGGCTGCGATCGATGCCCGATGCCGGTCTCGCGGTGGTGACCGCCGGCCAGCAGGCGCCGACCGGCGTCACCCTGTCGCTGGCGCGGCGCCTCGCCTTGCTCGACTGGGCGCAACGCTCCGGCGGCTGGATCATCGAGGATGATTATCTCGGCGAATTGCAGCTGAAAGGCCGCGCGGCGCCGGCGCTCGCGTCGCTCGACCGGGCCGGGCGCGTGCTGCATATCGGCACCTTCAGCAAGACCATCACGCCGGGGCTGCGCCTCGGCTTTCTGGTCGTGCCGGCCGGCTTGGCCGAGCAATTCGGCACGGCGGCGGCCTGTCTGGCGCCGGCGCCGGCGGCGGTGATCCAGCGCGCGGTGGCGGATTTCATGGCCGAGGGCCATTTCCTGCGCCATCTGCGCCGCATGAAGCGGCTTTATACGGCCCGCCGCGACGCGCTGGTGGCGGCGCTGCGCCAGGCCGCGCCCGCCGGATGCGTGGTGCGTCCGGGCGGGCTGGCGGTCATGCTCGACCTGCCCGACGGAACCGACGATATCGACATCGCCCGCCGCGCCGTGCTGCGCGGGCTGGCCCCGGTTCCGCTGTCGCCCTGGCGTAAGATCGTGCCAAAGCCGGGCCTGTTGCTCGGCGTCACCAATGTGCCGGTCGAGCGCGCCGGCGCGCTGTGCGAGCGGCTGGTGACGCTGCTTCCTTAGTAACGGGTGCGCGTCGCCATCATCGGTGCGGTTTCGTAACGGAAGCCCAGGCCTGACGTGATGGCGGGATCGCCCGCCAAAATCGTCGCGTTGGCCTGGCCATCGGCGGCCCGCACCACACCCAGGCCATAGGCGCCGGCCGGATCGCCGACCGGCCCCAATACGATCACCGTGCCGTTCTCGACCAGGGGCGCCCAATAGGCGGCGTGCTCGGTCATCACGGTACGTTCCGCCGCGCTCATATCGGCGGGAAACGTCGGGCGCGGTCCGATCAGCCGGTTGACGAACACCGCGCCATTGGCCGGTTTGGGCTGGATATGGGCGACCAGCCAGCCGAACACATGTTCCCAGCCGCTGGCGTGGTTGGCGCAGGACTCCGCCTCGGTGAAGCCGGTATGGGCGACGGTGATCCGCGTGCCGCCTTCGATGGCCTGCAGGCGGTAGGAGACGGTGGTGGCGCTGTCCGGGCTCCAGCTCGGTTTCCAGCTATGGACGATGCGGTGGGGCGGATCGATTTCGAGGAATTCGCCGCCGACCTCGAATTCATGGCCGTCGGCGCCCTTGCCGACGGATTTCCAGTGCCCACCGACCCGCAGATCGCCGGTCCAGCGGGTGACGTGATAGGTCTGGGGCGATCCCCACCAGTCGGCGATCTCCTCGGAACACAGCGCCTTGAAGACGCGGTCGGGCGAGGCGGCGATTTCGACGGTGGCGAGGATGGTGCCGGCATCGAGATCGGCGATGGCCCTGGCGGACTTTAGATTTACGGATTTCAGAGCAATGGTCATGACTCTTCCTCCAGGCGGTGTTTCAGGCGGTTGAGGCTGGTTTGCCAGAAGTCGCGGTAGCGCAGCAGCCATTCGGCGACTTCGGCCAGGCGGTCGGGATGCAGGCGATAGACCCGTTCGCGCCCTTGGCGCTGTTCGGAGACGATGCCGGCCTCCTTCAGGATGCGCAGATGTTTGGAAATGGCCGGCCGGCTTTGCGGAAATCCGTCGGCCAGGCTGTTGACCGGGGCCGGTCCGGCCTGCAGCCGGTCGAGAATCGCCCGGCGCGTCGGGTCGGCGATGGCGTGAAAGACGTCCGAATCGGCAAGTGGCCGGGCCATATACGTAACCTTTCAGTTACCTATTTATAGACCGGCGGCGCTCCGTTCGTCAAGCAGATGGGCGCGCAGCCATTTGATGACCTTCCACCAGAACTGCGCCTGGGCTTGGCACGCGGCCTCGCGTCCTTCGAATCCCTTATGCACCACGCTCAGCACGGTACCGTCCTCAATCCTTTCGAAACGCAGGCTGGCCTCGGTGTGGAAAAGATTGTCCCAGCTGGCCAGCCAGCTCTGGACGATGCGATGGGCCGGCTCGACCTGCAGGAAAACGCCCGAAGCCGTGAAGCTCCGGTTCCGCGAGAAGGTTCCTTCGGCCCGCCAGGCCGCGCCGGTTTCCGGCGTGCCGATCCAGGTGACCGAGGAGCCGCCGCGCCGTCCGCCCCACCAGCGGCCGATTTCGACGGTATCGGTCAACAGCTCGAACAGGCGCTCGGCGTCCGCCGTAAAAGCGGCCACGGCGATCACCATGCCCGCATCGGGCGCGGCCATGACGCAATCCATGTTCGAATAGGGCATTATCCACTCCGTGAGATCGTCTCCCAGAATGCGGAGTGGAGCGCAGGCCAGCTATCCTCGCTTGAGGACTAAAACGATTGCGGCGGGCCAAGGAACTCCGCCGCCGCATCCGTCACCCGCTCGGGCTGGATCGCGCTCATGCAGACCGGCTCCTTACAGGCGGTCTTGCGATGGTTGGCGGCGGATACGCACGGGCTGCACGCCAGACCGGCCGTGAGAGCGCGGCCGGGACCCAGCGGGCCGTAGAGCTCCGGCGTCTCGGGGCCGAACAGCGACAGCACCGGCATGGCGGTGACCGAGGCGAAATGGCCGGGGCCGGAATCATTGGTGATCATCAGCGCGGCCAGGCCGTACAAAGCGGGCAACTGGTCGAGGCGGCTTTCGCCGGCGAAATTGACCATGCGCGGATCGCTGACCGCCTCGCACAAAGCCAGCGCTTCGGCACGCTCCGCCGGGGCGCCGGTGATCAGGATGACGATGTCGGGCCAGCGCGCCAGCATCTGCCTGGCCAGCTCGGCGAAATGGGCGGCCGGCCAGCGGCGCTGGGGCAGCATCTCGCTGGCATTGGGGTTGAACAGCACGATTCGCTGCGCATCCGGGCGGAAATCGGGGACCAGGGCGGCGATTTTGTCGGCCATCGCCTTGCGGGTGGCGGGTGGGATCTTGACCGGCTCGATGCGGATCTCGTCATCGCCGATGAAGCTCTTGGAATAGGGCACTTCGGCCTTGGGCGCCGCCAGGGCGTTGATCAGCGCGATAAAGTTCTTGGCGATGTGGATATGCGGATTGTAGGCCACCCGATGGGTCAGCATTTCGCCGCGATAGAGCCCTTCATTGTGGAAGCGGTGATAGCCGGCGCGCAAACGCGCGCCCGACAGGCCGGTCAGCAACGCCGTGAAGCGCGAGAACAGCTCCAGATCGATGGCGGTGTCGATCTTGCGGCGCCGGCACCACAGCAGGAACTTCAGCGTATCGAGGCCCAGATGCCACAAACTGTCGACGCGCAGGGTGAAGATGTTGCCGTCGGGGATGGTTTTCAGGAAATCGAGCGAGCCGCGATTATCGGCGAAGATCACGAAGAACAGCTCGGCGTTCCACAGCGCTTTGGCCTTCTTCATGGCCGGATCTGCCAGGATCGTGCTGCCCATCTCGGACAATTCGATGAACAGGACGTTCCTGGGCGGCGTGCCGGCCGGCGCGCTGCGGCCGAACAGCCGCACCAGGAAGGTGGCCAGGAAACAGAGCGGAACGCCGACCCGGTGGTCGATCATCCGCATGCGGTCGACATTCATCCCAGCTTGGCCTCAATGGCGTCCCAGATGTCCGCTTCGAGCTTGACGCCGTCGAAGCGGTTGATCTCCTGGAGGCCGGTGGGCGAGGTGACGTTGATCTCGGTCAGGTAATCGCCGATCACGTCGATGCCCACGAAGATCAGGCCTTTTTCGCGCAGAGTCGGGCCGATGGCGGCGCAGATTTCGCGGTCGCGGGCGGTCAGCTCGGACTTTTCGGCGCGGCCGCCGACATGCATGTTCGAGCGCGCTTCGCCCTTGGCGGGAACGCGGTTGATGGCGCCGGCCGGCTTGCCGTCGATCAGGATGATGCGCTTGTCGCCCTGCCGGACCTCGGGCAGGTAGCGCTGAACGATCACCGGCTCGCGCGAGCGTTCCGAGAACAGCTCCAGCAGGGCATTGAGGTTGGAATCGTCGGGGCGCAGATGGAACACGCCGGCGCCGCCATTGCCATAAAGCGGCTTGACGATGATCTCGCCATGCTTCTGGCGGAATGCCAGGATGCGGTCCCTGTCGGCGGTGATCAGGGTCGGCGGCATCAGCTCGGCGAAATGGGTGACCAGCAGCTTCTCGGGCGCGTTGCGCACCGATACGGGATCGTTCACCACCAAAGTCTTCGGGTGGATATGCTCCAGCACATGGGTGGCGGTGATGTACGCCATGTCGAAGGGCGGGTCCTGGCGCATCAGCACCACATCCACGCCCGCCAGGTCGAGCTGGGTCCAGTCTCCCAGGGCGTAATGATCGCCCTTCTGGCGCTTCAGCGTCAGTTCGCGCGCCTTGGCCGTCACCTTGCCCTCGTCGAAGGACAGCCGGCTCGGGTGATAATGGAACAGGCGATATCCGCGTTCCTGCGCTTCGAGCGCCATCACGAAGGTGCTGTCGGCCTCGATATTGATATGCTCGATCGGGTCCATCTGGACCGCGACGGTAAGGGGTTTCTTGTAGCTCATTGCGAATTGCGCCTCGGATCATCCTTGAGGATGACGTGGTTGATCACCTTCTTGACGTCGGAAATGTCGCGCGCGGCGGCGATCACCCGGTCCAGCTCGGCCTGGTCCTGGGCGATGCCGAACAGATAGACCACGCCGTTCTCGACCTCGACGGTGTAATTGACGTTCTTCACGTCGCCATTGAGCATCAGCTGGGTGCGCAGCTTGTTGGCGATCCAGGCGTCGTTGACGCCGGATTTGAAGCCGCCCTCACTGGTGACCTGGATCTCGTCGATCACCGCGCGCACACCGGAGGCCTGCCAGGCGATCTTGACCGCGCTCTCGTGGCTCTCGGGCTTGTCGACCGAGCCGGTCAGCATGACCCGGCCCTCGATGACGTCGACCTGGATGTCGTGATAGAGACCAAAGGAATTGTCGACATAAGCGCTCGAGATGGCGCCTTTGATCTTGGCATCGTCGACCGACGATTCGAAGCCGCGCTCTTCGGCGGCGCCCATGCCGACCGCACCGCCGGCGCCGACCACGGCGACCGCGCAGGAGGACAAAGCGAAGGTGCTCATCAGCACCAGTGCTGGCATAAGCTTGGTTGTCACGGACGGATTTCCTTCCCCGGAATGGATCGGCGAGAGTTTAGGGATTATCAGCTTTCCCGCCAAGCGTCGATGACGTGGCGGGGCCAATGCCCCGGAGCGGCCAGTACCGCATCGAAACGTGGCGAAAGATGGGCGAGGCGGGGCCGCGCCGCCAGATAGGCCGCGGCACCCCGCAGCAGGCGCTCGCGCTGGCGCTGCGAAACCGCTTCGGCGGCGCTGTGCAGATCGGCGCGCGCCTTGACCTCGATGAAGACGATGACCGAGCCGCGCCGGGCGACGATGTCGATCTCGCCGCGTCCGCCGGAAGCGGCGGGAACACGGCGTTCGAGAATGGCATAGCCTTTGAGGCGCAGCATCAGCGCTGCGACAAATTCGGCCCGTCTACCGAAGGCCAGGGCGGCCAATTTACTTCGCCTTATCATGCGGCTAAGTTGGGCGCGCCGGTTTGTGGTTTCAACCGCTTGTTGTCGGGAGTCCGCCTTGCGTCCGCTGGTTCGCTTCGCCTGTTTAGCGCTGTTCGCGCTGGTGTCCGCCTGCGCGCAGAAGGCCGCGCCGCCGCCCCCGCCTCCGCCGCCGGTGGCCCAGGCCAAGCCCGCCCCGCCGCGCCCGACCGCCCCCGCCGCTCCCGCCATTCCGCAGGTCGCGCCGGCCGGCAGCACGGTGGTCGGCATCGTGCTGCCGCTGTCCGGTCCGTCCGCCACCATCGGCAACGCCATGCTGAATGCGGCGCAGATGGCCCTGTTCGAGCTGGCCTCGCCCAATCTGACCCTGCTGCCCTTCGACAGCGCCGGCACGCCGGAAGGCGCCGCCGAAGGCGTGCGCCAGGCGATCGCCCAGCATGCCGACATCATCGTCGGTCCCGTGTTCGCCGCCGAGGCCCGCACCGTCTCGCCGATCGCCGAATCCGCCCATGTTCCGCTGCTCAGCCTGTCGGCGGACCAGTCGGTGGCGGGCCGGGGAACCTATGTGATGGGCTTCCTGCCCGGCCCGCAGGCGCTGCGCGCCGCGCAATATGCCGCCAGCCAGGGCAAGAGCCGCCAGGCGATCCTGGCGCCGTCGAACGAATATGGCCGCCGCGTCGTCGCCGCGGTGACCAACGGCCTGGCCGGGTCGGGCGTCACGCTGGGCCCGGTGGAATATTACGACCCCTCCGCCCTCGACCTGGCCGGTCCGTTCAAGCGGCTGCTGGTCAACCGCCAGGGTGACGATGCCGGTTTCGATGCGCTGCTGCTGCCCGATGACGGCCAGCGCCTGCGCCGCGCCGGCGAGCAATGGGCCGCACAGGGCGTGCCGCCCGACCGCGTGACCCTGCTGGGCACCATGCTGTGGGACGATGCCAAGCCGGGCGAGATTCCCTCGCTGTCCGGCGGCTGGTATGCCGCCGCTCCCTCGGCCGGTTTCGCCGAATTCGCCAAGCGCTATGGCAAGGCCTTCGGCGGACAGCCGCCGCGCCTGGCGTCGCTGGCCTATGACGCCACCGCCATCGCGGCGGTGCTGGGCAAGCAGTCGGGACATGATTTCAGCGCCGGGATTCTCACCAATCCGCAGGGTTTCGCCGGCGTGGACGGGCTGTTCCGCCTCAATCTCGACGGCACCATCACCCGCGCTTATGCGGTCAAGGAAGTGATCCCCAACGGCCAGCCCAAGGAAATCGCCCCGGCGGCGAAGTCATTCGAGGGGTAAGATCCGCTCGATCACGCGGTTGAGCAGCAGGCGGCCCTGCGGGGTCGCGCGCAGGAAATTATTTTCCCGCTTGAGGAATCCATCCTCGATCATCTCGGCCAAGCCCTTGGAATCGAGAGAGCTTTCGAGATCAGGGTACTTGGCTAAGGAAAGCCCTTCGGTCAGGCGCAGACCCATCAGCACCAGTTCCGTCGTGCGGTCCTCGGCGTCGAGAATGCCGGCTTCCGCCGTTCCCTCGCCCTTTTCCATCACCATGCCGCGCCAGATTTCCGGCGCGCGGTGGCGGCGGTGGGTGGTGGTGCGGCCCTGCTCGTCGGTCAGGCGGCCATGGGCGCCGGGGCCGATGCCGAGGAAATCGTCGCCCTGCCAATACAGCAGATTGTGCCGGCATTCGGCGCCGGGCCGGGCGTGGTTGGAAATTTCATAAGCCGGAAGGCCGGCGGCTTCGGTGATGTCCTGGGTCAGCTCGAACAGAGCGGCGGCATGGTCGTCGTCGGGCATGACGAATTCGCCGCGCGCCGCCATCGGATGGAACGGCGTGCCGGGCTCGATGGTCAGCTGATAGAGCGACAGATGATCGGCGGCCATGGCGATGGCGCGGTCGAGTTCCTGGCGCCAGGATTCCAGCGACTGGCCGGGCCGGGCATAGATCAAATCGAACGAGATGCGCGGGAAAGCCGCCCGCGCCAGCTCGACCGCCTTGATCGCCTGGGCGCTGTCATGGACGCGGCCGAGAAATTTCAGCTGGGCATCGTCCAGCGCCTGCAATCCCATCGACAGGCGGTTCACCCCCGCGCTCCGGATATCGCGGAAACGCTCCGCGTCGATGGTGCCGGGATTGGCTTCCAGGGTGATTTCGATGTCGTCCGCCAGCGTCCAACGCTGGCCGATCCGCTCGATCAGGGCGCCGGTGGTGGCCGGGTCCATCAGCGACGGGGTGCCGCCGCCGAAGAACACGCTGGTGACGATGCGGCCCTGGGTGCGGTCCGCGCCCTCATCCAGCTCGCGCAGCAGCGCCTCGCGCCAGGCCGCCTGATCGATGCGCTCGACGACATGGGAATTGAAGTCGCAATAGGGGCATTTCGACAGACAGAACGGCCAATGGATATAGAGGCCGAAGCGTTCACTCATTTTTTGAAACAGCGCGCCACGAGTTGGCGGAAAGCGTCGGCGCGATGGCTTATCTCGTGTTTCTGATCCGGGTCCATCTCGCCGAAGGTAATGTCGTAACCCTCGGGACGGAACACCGGGTCATAGCCGAAGCCGTGCGGTCCGCGCGGCGGCCAGACCAGTTCGCCCGACACCGTGCCTTCGACCGTTTCGGCATGACCGTCCGGCCAAGCCAAAGCGAGCGCGCAGATAAACTGGGCCGAACGGTCGCTCTTACCGGCCAGGCCATCCTCGACCCGCTGCATGGCGAAAGCGAAATCCTTGGATGGGCCGGCCCAGCGCGCCGAATAGATGCCAGGATCGCCGCCCAGCGCGGTAACCGCCAGGCCGGAATCGTCGGCCAAAGCCGGGATGTTGGCGGCTTTTGCGGCGGCGTGGGCTTTCAGCAGCGCATTGCCGATGAAACTGGTCTCGGTCTCGTCGGGCTCGGCCAGGCCGAGCGCGCCGGCGGAAACGACATCGGCGCCGAACGGGGCCAGCAAAGCGCGGATTTCCCGCACTTTGCCTTCATTGTGGCTGGCGATCACCAGCCGGCCGCCGTCCCATTTGCGGATCATCCGCCGATCGCCTCTTTCTGCAGCACCAGCAGCTGCGACACGCCATGGCGGGCCAGGCCCAGCAGCTCGGTGAACTGCGCGTCGGTGAAGGGGTCTTCCTCGGCCGTCGCCTGGATCTCGCAGATGCCGCCGCCGGCGGTCAGGATGAAATTGGCGTCGGCCTGGCAGGTGCTGTCCTCGGCATAATCGAGATCGAGCACCGCATGGCCCTGATAGAGGCCGCAGGAAATGGCGGCGACCTGGCCGGTCAGCGGGATCTTGGCGATCACTCCATCCTTGACCAGCTTGGCGAAGGCCAGGTGCAGGGCGACGAAGGAGCCGGTGATGGCGGCGGTGCGGGTGCCGCCATCGGCCTGCAGCACGTCGCAATCGATCTTGATCTGGCGCTCGCCCATGGCGGCCAGGTCGGTGACGGCGCGCAGGCTGCGGCCGATCAGGCGCTGGATTTCCTGAGTGCGGCCGGATTGCTTGCCCTTGGCCGCCTCGCGGTCGGTGCGTGAATGGGTCGAGCGCGGCAGCATGCCATATTCCGCCGTCACCCAGCCCTTGCCGGAATTGCGCAGGAAGGGCGGAACCTTCTCGTCGACCGACGCGGTGCACAGAACATGCGTGTCGCCGAATTTGGCCAGGCACGAGCCTTCGGCATATTTGGCGGCATGGGGTTCGAGACGGACCTGACGCAGGTCGTTATGGGCGCGGCCGGACGGACGGACGATATGGGACAAGGCGATTTTTCCTGCTCTCTGAAGATGCCGGAAGGTAGTCCGAGCCGCCTCTTCCTGTCCACCAAGTTGACCAGGGGCACTGCGCTCACTAGATTTTAGCTCCGATCGAGAGGGAAAAAGCGTTTTGAGCCGCAGCCGTAACGTCATGGAGCTTAGCGAACGCTCGCGGGAGATATTCCGCGAGATCGTCGACGCCTATGTCGAGACCGGTGAACCGGTCGGCTCGCGCACTTTGTCGCGTCGCCTGTCGGTCGAACTTTCTCCCGCCACCGTCCGCAATGTGATGTCCGACCTGGAAGAGGCCGGGCTGCTGTTCGCGCCGCATACGTCGGCGGGCCGCGTGCCCACCGAAGAAGGCATGCGCATGTTCGTCAACGGGCTGCTGGAACTCGGCACCCTGGGCGACGCCGAGCGCGACCGCATCGACGAGCAGGTCCGGGCCAAAGGCAAGAATGTCGAGACGGTGCTGGAAGAGGCTTCGTCCGCCCTGGCCGGTCTCTCCCGCTGCGCCGGGCTGGTGCTGGCGCCGAAAACCCAGGTGGCGCTGAAGCATGTCGAATTCGTGCCGCTCGGGCCGGGTCGAGCGCTGGTCGTGCTGGTCACCGACGATGGGCTGGTCGAGAACCGCCTGCTGGAGCTGCCGCCCGAAGTGCCGCCCTCGGCGCTGGTCGAGGCCGGCAATTTCCTCAATGCCCGCCTGGTCGGCCGCACGCTCGACGATGCCCGCGCCGCGGTGTTCACCGAGATCGAGAACAAGCGCACCCAGCTCGACGAGCTGACCCAGAAGGTGGTCGCCGCCGGATTGGCGACCTGGGCCGGCGGCAAGGGCGGGCAATTGATCGTGCGCGGCCAGTCGCATCTGCTGGAAGACGTGACCGTTCTGACCGATCTCGACCGCATCCGCGCGCTGTTCGAGGCGCTGGAAACGCGCGAACAGCTGCTGAAGCTGCTGGATCTCACCAACCACGCCGACGGCGTGCAGATCTTCATCGGGGCGCAGAACGAACTTTTCTCGGTTTCGGGCTGTTCGATGATCGTCGCGCCCTATACAAACAGCGCCGACCGCATCGTCGGCGCTATCGGGGTTATCGGCCCCACCCGCATGAACTATGCCCGCATCATCCCGATGGTGGATTACACCGCGAAGGTGATCGGGCGATTGATCGGATAACGAAGGACCATCATGACTGACGCCAACGACCTCCCCGACGAAAACGCCCCGGCCGACGAGCATCAGGGCAGCGAGAGCGCCTCGGCCGAGCCGACCCCGCGTGAGGCCGAGCTGCAGGCCCAGCTGGCCGACGTTACCGAAAAGCTGCTGCGCGCCATGGCCGAGACCGAGAATGTCCGCCGCCGCCTGGAACAGGCCGCCGAGGATCGCGGCAAATACGCCGTGTCGGGCTTCGCCAAGGACATGCTGCCGGTCGCCGACAATCTGCGCCGCGCGCTGGAGAGCATCCCGGCGGACGCCAAGGAGAGCGATCCCCTGGCCGTCAAGCTGATCGAAGGCGTCGAGCTGACCGAGCGCGCGCTGCTGTCGGCGCTCGAGCGTCACGGCGTCAAGAAGGTGGAAAGCCTGGGCCAGCTGCTGAACCCGCATCTGCACCAGGCGATGATGGAGGTCGAAGACCCCAACCACACCGCCGGCACCATCATCGTCGAGATGCAGGCCGGCTACACCCTCAATGGCCGCCTGATCCGCGAAGCGATGGTCGGCGTCTCCAAGGGCGGGCCGAAGCCCGGCCAGGGTGATTCGGGCGTCGATACCCAGGCTTGATATAGCCCTCAGGTGCCGGCGGCGCGCTCCGCCGGCCCTGGACTCATCAAGCGGCTATCAGCGGATAGACGGCCTCTTCCACATAGATCGGATCACCCCCGCCCAGCTTGGACGAGAACAGGGTGAATTCCTCGATCCTGACCGTATCCTTGAACAGATTGTGCCCCGCCACGAAGGCCTGAAGGCGCGGCTGGGGCACGTCTTTCAAGCGCGCCAGGGTGATATGCGGGCGGAAGCGCTTTTCTTCCGGCGCCAGGCCCGCGCGCACCGCGGCGCGTTCGACCGCCGCCTGCAGATCGACCAGCGGCGGCGTCGAAAGGACGCCGATCCACACCGCTTCCGGACCGCGCCGTTGGGCGAAGATGCCGCAGCCGGCGACTTGCAGCTCGAAGGGCGAGCGCTCGATGGTGATCAGCGCTTCGTCGAGCAGGGCCGCCTCGCGCTCATCCACCTCGCCGACGAACCGTAAGGTCAGATGCAGATTCTCCGGCGGCACCCAGCGGGCGCCGGGCAGGCCGGCCATCAGCGGGGCCAGCCGGTCTTTCAGCGATTGCGGCAAAGCGAGGCCGACGAACAGGCGCATCATGACAGGATCAGCGCCAGCACGCCGGTATAGCCATAAATGCGGTCATGACAGAATTCTCCCTGTCCGATGACGCCGATCAGCGGAAATTCTCCCAAACAGTCTCGAATCATATCGATTTCGGCTTCATCCGTCCCGAACATATGCGCGCCGCGGGCGACGCAGGAAATATAGACACCGCCCAGGATCGGGCGGTCGCCGATCCGGCCGGCGATATCGGCCAGCATCCGGCGCATGTCCGCGCGCGCGCTGTCATCGTCGCGCTGCACGAACACGATCCGGTCGCCGGGCGTCAACTGGCAGCCGACCGCGAGCCAGCCCTGTTCCGGGTCGATGCCCAAGAGGGTGCGGACCTGATAATCGGCGCGGTCGGTGCCGGAAATCGGCAAGGCGAGATGAATTACACCCGCCGCCTTGTTCAAATCCTGCGCTATTTCCGGGCCGGCCGCTTCTTTCAGCGCCGCCAGCGCCGGCCTGCCGTCCAGCTGCATCAGGATTTCGTCGGTGACCTCGGAGACGCGAAAATTTCCCGGCAGCTTGCGGCAGCCCTGGGTCAGGCCGGTTACCACGCTGAGCGGCGCGCCCAGCAGCGCGCCCGACAATCCGCCCGGCTGGCCGGCCGCCATGCCGCCGACCAGGAAGGAATGGGTGGTGTTGGCCAGATCGGCGATCATCGACGGCAGGTCATTGTCGAAGGCGTCGCCCTGCATCAGCCCGACCGGCATGTCCTGCCCGGCCAGCCAGGCGCGGTTGCCGTCGAGGAAGGTGTCGCGCCGCTCGCGCCAGCTGTCGATCATGCGGAAGGATTGCGGCGGAAGGCGCGCCGCCAGCAGGGCCAGCGCCGGCCGGTCACGCACCGCGCCGACCGGGCCGGCCAGACCCGATCCGACCATGATCGACCATTGCCGGATCGGCGTGGTCTCGCGCAGGAAGGTCATGATCGAGGGCAGATGCTCGGCCAGCGGCATGGTGACGCAGGCGATGCCGAAATTGAGATCGTCGGGCAGCGGCCCCAGCGCGGTCAGCGCCGCCTTGACGGTGGTGCCCCAATGGTCGCCGCTGGCCTGGGCCGTGCGCAGAAAGGTATTAGAGATCATGGCGCTCCCAGCCAGGCGGTGATCGCGGGCAACATGTTCTTCACCATCACGCCCACGCCCTGCACGGTGGGATGCATGCCGTCGGACAGCTGCAGATCGGGATGAGCCGCGACGCCGTCGAGGAAGAAAGGATAAAGCGGCACCTGATGCTTCTTGGCAAGCGCCGGATAGAGGCCGTTGAAGCGTTTGCCGTAATCGGCGCCGAGATTGGGCGGGGCCATCATGCCGGCCAGCAGCACTTTGACGTTCCTGCCCTGCAGATTGGTCAGGATGGCGTCGATATTGGCTTCGGTCTGTTCCGGGGCGATGCCGCGCAGCGCGTCGTTGGCGCCCAATTCGACGATGACGTGATCGGCGCGGGCGCCGCCCATCACCCAGTCGAGCCGCGCCTTGCCGCCGCTGCTGGTGTCGCCCGAGACGCCGCCCTGGATCACCGTGACGTCATAGCCCTTGGCTTTCAGGGCTGCCTCCAGCTGGTCGGCGAAGGACTGGCCGGGCGGCAGATTGTAGCCGGCGGTCAGGCTGTCGCCGAGGGCGAGCAGGCGGATGGGTGCCGCGTCGGCCGGCAAGCCGGTCAGGTTGACAATCAGCGCCAGCAGGCCATATGCCGAAAGAGCCCTCCAACGCATGCCGAAGGCCTTCATGACCCCATCCCTCACCGCCGAGCCGTCAGTTCTGTTGGAAAAAGTTTCCTTCACACTGGCCGGGCCGGCAGGCCAGGTCAATATCCTGACCGACATCGATCTCAGCGTATCTGCGGGCGAAACCTTGGGTGTGGTCGGGCCGTCCGGGTCCGGCAAATCGAGCCTCCTGATGGTGATGGCCGGGCTGGAACGCGCCAGCGCCGGGCGGGTGCGGGTGGCCGGCACCGATTTCGCCGGCCTGTCCGAGGACAAGCTGGCCCGCTTCCGCCGCGAAAATATGGGGATCGTGTTCCAGGCTTTCCACCTGATGGGCACCCTCACCGCGCTGGAAAATGTCGCCATCCCGCTCGAACTGGCCGGCCGCGCCGATCCGCTCGGCCAGGCCGCGCGCCAGCTGGAGCGCGTCGGGCTGGGCCATCGCCTGGGCCATTATCCCGGGCAATTGTCGGGCGGCGAGCAGCAGCGCGTGGCGCTGGCCCGCGCTTTCGCGATGCGGCCGAGAATCCTTCTGGCCGACGAGCCGACCGGCAATCTCGACCAGTCGACCGGGCGCAGGATCATCGATCTGCTGTTCGAGCTGCATCGCGAGGAAAAGAATTCCCTGGTGCTGATCACCCATGACCCATCTTTGGCCGAACGCTGCGACCGGGTCGTGCGGATCGAGGACGGGCGCATTCACGCGGACCAGATGGTGCCGGCGTGACTTCCCTCAAATTGGCCTGGCGCGGCCTGCGCGGCGGCCGGTCGGGCTGGTTCACCATCGTCGCCTGCCTGATGCTGGGCGTCGGGGCCATCGCCGCCTCGCTGTCGCTCGACGATTCCCTGCGCCGGGCCTTGTCCGACGATGCGCGGGCTCTGCTGGGTGGCGATGCCGAGCTGCGCCTGACCTATCGGGCTCCCTCCGCCGAGGAAACCTTGTTCCTGCAGGGCTTCGGCGATTTGTCGCAATCGGCCGAAATGCGGGTGATGGCGCGCAAGAGCGAGGATGGCCGCCAGACCCTGGCCGAGCTGAAGACCATCGACAGCGCCTATCCCTTGTTCGGCAAGGTCGATCTGGCGCCGGCGCAAACCCTGGCCCAGGCCACCGCCAAGGACGGGGGCAGCTGGGGTGCCGCCGCCGAGCAGGATCTGCTCGACCGGCTGGGCCTCAAGCTGGGCGATCATTTCACCGTCGGATCGGCCGAGTTCGTGCTGCGCGCCGTGATCACCCGGGAACCGGACCGCGCCGGGGCCAATTTCTCGCTGGGGCCGCGTCTGTTGGTCGCCGACGGCGCGCTGGACGCGACCGGCCTGATCCAGCCGGGCAGCCTGGTGCATCATCTGGTGCTGGTGAAGTTGAGGCCGGGCGAGGCTGTTCCCGCTTTCCGCCAGGCGCTCGATGCCCATTACCAGCCGGCGCCCTGGCTGTTCCGCGACGCCTCCGAGGCGACGCCGTCGCTGAAGCGGCTGCTCGACCGCACCACCTTGTTTTTGACCCTGGTCGGGCTGACCAGCCTGCTGGTCGGCGGCATCGGCATCGCCGACGGCACCACCGCCTTCGTCGACCGGCGCATCGCCGACATCGCCAAGCTGAAATGCCTGGGCGCTTCGACCGCCACCATCCTGGCCAGCCACGTGATCCAATTCGCCTTGCTGGCGTCGATCGGGCTGGTGCTCGGCCTGGCGCTGGGGGCGACCGCGCCCTGGCTGGTGACCGCGACCCTGGGCGACCGGCTGCCGGTCGAGGCCCATCTCGGCGTGTCGTTCCTGCCGCTGGCCAAGGCGGCGGCTTTCGGCGTGTTGGCCTGCATCACCTTCGCCACCCGGCCTTTGGCGCGCGCCGCCGCGGTGCCGGGCGCCCAGCTGCTGCGCGACCGCGTGGCGCCGGCCGAAATTCGTTTCGGCTTCGCACCGCGTTTGCTGGTGGCGGCTTCCGCCCTGGCATTGGCCGGTTTCACCATCCTGATCAGCGCGGACCGCAAGCTGGCGATCGGGTTCGTCGTCGGCGGCGCCGTCGCTTTCGGCCTGTTCGCGCTGGGTGGAAAGCTGGTGGTGGAGCTGGCGCGGCTGGCTTCGAAACGGCCGATGGCCGGCAAGCTGCCGCTCCGCCTCGCTCTGTCGAGCCTGCATCGGCCCGGCGCGCTGACCGAGGGCGTGGTGCTGTCGCTCGGATTGGGCCTGTCGCTGCTGGTCGGGCTGACCTTGATCGAAGTGGCGCTGTCGCGTCAGATCGACGAACAGATTCCCGCCAAGGCGCCGGCTTTCTTCTTCGTCGACATCCAGCCGGACCAGGCCGATCTGTTCGACAGGACCGCCCGGGATGCCGGCGCGACCGATATCACCCGCGCGGTGATGATCCGCGGCCGCATCACCCGCATCAAGGATATGCCGGTCGGCCAGGCCAAAATCGGCGAAGACGCCGCCTGGGCGGTCAAGGGCGATCGCGGCCTGACCACGGCGGAAGCTCCGCCCGCCGACGCCAATATCGTCGCCGGCGATTGGTGGCCGAAGGATTATGACGGGCCGCCGCTGGTCTCGCTCGACGCCAACATCGCCAAAGGGTTCGGCGTCGGTATCGGCGATTCGATCACCATCGATGTGCTGGGCCGCGAGATTCCGCTGAAGATCGCCTCGCTGCGGCGGATCGACTGGGCCAGTCTCGGCATGAACTTCACCTTCGTGCTGTCGCCCAACGCCTTGGCCGGCGCGCCGACCAGCGAGATCGCCACCGTCCATGTGCCGCCGGAGCGCGAGGCGGCGGTCGAGCGGGCGGTCAGCGATGCCCTGCCGACCATCTCGGTGATCCGCATTTCCGACGCCCTGGCTCAGCTGCGCCGGGTGGTCGACGGTATCGGCATCGCCATCCGCGCCGCGGCGGCGGTCGCTCTGGTGGCGGGCGGGCTGGTGCTGGCCGCCGCCATCTCGGCCGGCCAGCGCCGCCGGGTCGCCGAGGCGGTCCTGCTCAAGGTGCTGGGCGCGGCGCGCGCCGACCTGCTGCGCGCCGTACTGTGGGAATTCGCCATTCTCGGCGGGTCCGCCGGTATCGTCGCGGCGGGCGTCGGCTGCCTGATCGCCTGGGGCGTGCTGACCAAGGTGCTGCATATGGAGGCGGCTTTGGTGGCGCTGCCGGTGTTGCTGACCCTGGGCTTGGGCATCGCCGCGGTGGCGCTGGCCGGTTTGGCCGGCACCTTCCGGGCATTGCAGGCGCGTCCCGCCCCCTATCTGCGGGCGGAATGATCGTTCAAGGCTGCGGAATGCCGCCATCGAGGATGTATTTCCACGATCCGTCCGGCTGCTTGCGCCAGACGGTGAGATAGCGGCTGTGGCTTTCCTTGCCATGGTCGGTGATGGTGGCGTGCCCCATCGTATAGCCGAGATCGCCGCCCGCCGAGATCACCGCCTCGTCCGGTTCCCAGGCGATCCGCAGGTCGGGCGGGAAGCGCTTGCCCAATTGCTCCGGCGTCGTATGCGGCTGGGCCGAGTTGAGGATGGTGACGTCCGGGGCGGCGAAGGCCTGGAACGCCGCGTTCGGCCCCTGCTTCGCCGACAGGGCGGCGAAGGCGCGGTCGGCCTCCTTCAAAACATCGGAAGGATCGGCGGCAAATACGGGTGCGGCGATGACGATCGTCGACAAGAGCAGGCGTTTCATGGACCTCTCCTTGATTATCCGCGGCTTCGTCCGATATCTTGAGCGGGTAAATTCACCCTCTCGCTACTGGGATTTGTCACATGGCATGGGAAACTGAACGCAACGCGTGGGCCGGGGCACAAGCCTCTTACGAGGTCGACGCCGGCCTGCGTCAATACATGCTCCGAGTCTACAATTACATGGCCTCGGGCGTCGCCTTGACCGGCCTGATCGCTGCTTTGGTCGCCAATACCCCGGCTCTGACCCAGCTGTTCTTCCAGGTCGGCTATCGCGGCCATCTGGGCATGACCGGCCTGGGCTGGATCGCCACCCTGGCGCCGCTCGGCATCGTGCTGGCCTTCTCGTTCGGCCTTGCGCGGATGAGCGCGGCGACGGCGCAGACGCTTTACTGGGTCTATGCGGCGCTGATGGGCGTCTCGATGGCCAGCATCTTTTTCGTCTATACCGGCACCAGCATCGCCCGCGTGTTCTTCATCACCGCGGCATCCTTCGCCGGTCTCAGCCTCTATGGCTACACGACCAAGAAGAACCTGTCGGCCTTCGGCAGCTTCCTGATCATGGGCTTGATCGGCATTCTGATCGCCGGTCTGGTCAACATCTTCCTGCAGAGCTCCGCGCTCTATTTCGTGATCTCGGCGGCGGGCGTGCTGATTTTCGCCGGCCTGACCGCTTACGACACGCAGAAGATCAAGGATATGTACTGGTCGGGCGACGGCCACGAAGTGGCCAGCAAGAAGGCCGTGATGGGCGCGTTCTCGCTCTATCTCGACTTCATCAACCTGTTCATCATGCTGCTGCGCTTCTTCGGCGACCGCCGCGACTAAGAGGTACAGCGTTGAAAACGGAAAGGGCGGCTCTCGGGCCGCCCTTTTTGTTTAGTCGTCGCCGTTCCTGAGCAGCGCCATTGCCTGGTTCAGCTGGCTCATGCGCTGATGGTCGCCATGGTCGCTGTCCGGATGGTGAATGGTGGCCAGCAGGCGGAACTTGGCGCGCACCGTCCTGCTGTCCGGCTTGGCGCCGGGCGAGAAGCCCAGCACATGCAAAGCGTCGCTGCGCGAGCGCACGCCATCGGGCAAAGGATCGAAGGCCAGGGTCGAAATGATGGCCCGCAGACGGTCCAGCTCATCGGCCTCGGGCTCCGCCTCGGCGAGGGGAATCACCGGCACGGGAGGGGGTTCCGGCACCGATCGTTGCAGCGGGGCCGAGGGGTCGGAAAGGTTCACCGCCAGCCTGCCTTCCGAAAGCGCCAGGGCCAGGCCGAGGGCGCGGCGGATGAAGGGGATGGTATGGCCGGGCGGCATGCGCACCTGCAGCCGGGGCTTGCGCCGCCAGGGTCGTCCCTCAGCCGGACCGGATTTCAGAATGACCGTTTCGCGGTCGTGGCTGGGCGGTTCGCCGGGGTCGGGGAACTGCTCGACGCCCGCGGCCGGGACCACCAGCAGGACCGAGCGGGCGAGGTCGCCGACATTGACCTGACGGGACTCCGCCAGCGCCTCGACCGCCTCGCGGAAGGTGCTGGAACAGGGGACGGTGTAGGAGTGCTTCAGCGGGACCGGCATGAGCTCATCGGCGGGAGAAACGGACGAATAACGTAACGAATAATCGGTTGGTTCGCCTGTTCTAACTACAAAAGTATGTCGATGAGGTTAAACCTACGGAGGACGAGACCCGGCGGCCCGAAACGGGTAAAAAAAGGGCCGGTGGAAAACCACCGGCCTGAGCTTAGGGAGGAAACGTCCAAGAAAGGTACTGAATGACAAGTCATTCGGTACGGACACGACTATGCCACCGAAGCTTGCTGCGGTGCAACATCAGATGCCCTGTCCGGCTTGCATGGCTGGCATGAGAGGAGTGAGAGCAACCATGTTTCCACAGCGTATTCTCCGTTTCGCCGCGCCGCTGGCCGCGATCCTGGCCCTGACCGCCTGCGGCGACGGCGGCGAGCCTTCGCAGCAGGACATCCAGGCGGCGCTGGGCGCTTCGAAGGAACTGCCGGCCGATCCCTCGATCCAGGTCGAGAAGATGCGCTGCGCCCCGGCCCCCGGCGACAAGCAGGCCTTCCTCTGCCGCTACCGCTTTCCGCCGGCCGATCCCATCGACGGCATCTTCAAGAAGGATGGCGCCGCCTGGCGCCATGTCGGCGACGCGCCGGCCAAGCAATAAACAAAAGGGCCGGTTTCTGGGGGGACCGGCCCTTTCGTACTGTTCGCCATCGCCACCGCGCCGGTAAAGAATCTGGCCCGATCCTGCAATCAGCTTGTCGAAGCGATCGAAAACAAAAGGGGCCAGCCCGTCGTCCGAGCCAGCCCCTTCGTATTGGATGGTGCCGAAACGCGGATTTGAACCGCGGACCTACTGATTACGAATCAGTTGCTCTACCACTGAGCTATTTCGGCGCCGAGGGCCGGAAGCTAACGGTTTCGGGAAAAAATCGCAAGAGTTCGAATCGGCGGCCGGATTCTGCTGGAAATTAAATAGTTAGCTTGCTAGATAATTGCCGTCATGACCCAGGATCGCCGCAGGAACGAGCGGGAGATGATCTCGCTGCTCACCATCGTCAGCCGCTCTTATCGCAAGGTGGTGAATCGTATTCTGGCGGCGCACGGCCTGTCGGATTCGCAGGCTTTGCCGATCCTGCTGCTGGGCCGGCTCGGCGACGGGGTGCGCACCGGCGTGCTGGCCGAGCATGTCGGCGTCGAGGTGCCCTCGCTGATCCGTCAGATCGATCAGCTATGCGCCGCCGGGCTGGTGGAGCGGCGCGACGATCCCGCCGACGGGCGCGCCAAGACCCTGCACCTGACCGAGGCTGGCCGGGCCCAGGCCGCGGTGATCGAGACTCTGTTCCTGGATGTCAGGAAGCGGATGTTGTGGCATATCAACGATGAAGATTTAACCGCGATGCTGTCGGCGCTGCGCGAGTTCGACGCGGCGCTGGCCGCCGAGACCGCCGAGAAGGGGTAAGGGGGAATGTCCATTCTGGACCATGTGCCCAAGCTGGACCGTGTCGCGGTCCTGTTCTCGATCAACTGCTTCGCGGCGGCCGCCCTGGCGCTGGCGATCGGTTTCGGCCTCGATCTGCCGCGTCCCTATTGGGCGGTGCTGACCGTCTATATCACCAGCCAGCCTCTGGCCGGCGGCGTGCGCTCGAAGGCGATCTTCCGCCTGATCGGAACCTTCACGGGCGCCCTGTTCACCGTTTTCGTGCTGCCGCCTCTGGTCAACGAGCCCTGGCTGCTGATCACCGCGCTGGGCGTCTGGGTCGGCGGCTGCCTGGGCGTCTCGCTGCTCGACCGCAGCCCACGCGCCTATATGCTGATGCTGGCCGGCTATACGGCCACCCTGATCGGTTTCCCGACCGTCGATCATCCAGGGCAGATTTTCGATGTCGCCGTGTCGCGCGTCGAGGAGATCTCGCTCGGCATCGTCTGCGCCACCATCACCCACAGCCTGTTCTTCCCGCGTCCGGTCGGCGCCGTGCTGAAACTGCGCCTGGCCGCCTGGCTCAAGGATGCCGACGCCTGGGCGCTGAGCATCCTGCGCCCCAATGAGGGCGAGACGGTCTCCGACCGGCGGCATCTGGCGGTGGCGGCCACCGAGATCCACATGCTGTCCCTGCTGCTGCCGTTCGACACCTCGGCGCTGCGCGATACGGTGGATACGGTGCGGGCCATCCATCACCGTTTCCTCACCCTGATCCCGGTGCTGTCGGGCGTCGAGGACCGCCTCCAGGCCTTGCGCGCGCAAGGCGGCGGCATAGACGGCCCGACCCGCGAGGCGATGGCGGCCGTGGTCGGGTGGATAGAGGGCGGCGCCGATTACCAGGCGTCGCGGTCGCTGCATCGCCGGATCGAAGAGTGGAAATCGCTCAATCATGGCGCCGATTGGGCGGCATTGCTGCGTCTCAGCCTGTTCAGCCGAATGCAGGATCTGCTGATCGATCTGGGCGAAGGCCATCTGCTGCATAACGCGCTGCATGCTCCGCCCGGACCCCTGCCGGCCGAATTGTCGGAGCCTTTGTCGAAGCGGACACGCAAGCGTCTGCACAGCGATGTCGGGCTGGCCGCCTTGTCGGGCCTGTCGGCCTTTCTCACCATCGTGATCGTCTGCGCCCTGTGGATCGGCACCGGCTGGCCGGACGGCACCTCGGCGGCGGCGCTGGCCGGCGTCTATTGCGCCCTGTTCGCCGCGCTCGACGATCCCGCGCCGGCGATCAAGGGATTCGGCATAATGTTCGCTGTCGGCATTCCGCTCGCCGCGGTGTTTCAATTCGCCGTCCTGCCTGGCATCGACGGACTGCCGTTGCTGCTGTTTTTCATCGCGCCGGTGTTCCTGGTCGGCGGATATCTGGTACCCGGGCGCAAAACCGGCGGTCCCGCCACGGCCTTCAATATCGCCTTCGCCAGCGCGTTGGCCCTGCAGGAAACCTACACGGCGGACTTCGCCGCTTTCGTGAATTCCAATGCGGCGATCTATGTCTCGCTGTTCATCGCCGTGCTGGTCACCCGCGCCATCCGGTCGATCAGCGTCGATACCGCAGCGCACCGCCTGCTGCTGCGCACCTGGAAGCAATTGGCGGCCTTGGCCCGCAATCCGGGGGTGGTGGATTCCACCGAACTGGCCGCCGAGATGGTCGATCGCCTCGGCCTGCTGGCGCCCAAGCTGGCGGCGACGCAATCCTCCAGCGTCAGCGGCAAGGATGTCCTGACCGATCTGCGCGTCGGCATGAACATCGCCCTGGTCCAGCGATACCGCGCCAGCCTGCCGCCCGAACAGGGCGCGCGGCTGAGCGATCTTTTGCAGCGGGTCGGCGCCCATTTCGCGTCTCTGACCGAAAAGCGCGAGCCGCTGCCCGCTTCTGCCATTCTGCCCGCTTTGGATTCCTGCCTGCGCGCCGCCCTCACTGCGTCCGCCGCCGGCCAGGAGCGGCAGGACGGCATCGCCGCCCTGGTCGGGCTGCGCCGCAATCTCTTCCCCGAGGCTCCCGCTTTTGCAGAGGCCGTGTAATGACCAATGAAATCGACATCGCCGGTATCTTTCTCTCCACGATGGTGCCGACGGCCATCGCCTCCCTGTTCCTCACCTGGTGCGTGCGCAAGCTGCTGGGCGGGGCCGGGGTCTATCATTACATCTGGCATCCCGCTTTGTTCGATGCCGCGCTTTTCCTCATTCTGTGGGCGGTCGTCATCGCCCTGCCCGTGAAGGTCTGACCATGCCGAACTTCAAGCCTTTCCTTCAATCCGCCGTTCGTGTCGGCATCACGCTGGTCGTCGTCGCCGTCGGTGTATTCGCCGGCCGCAAGGTGTGGCTGCATTATCAGACCGAGCCCTGGACCCGCGACGGGCGGGTTCGCGCCGACGTGGTCGAGATCGCCCCCGACGTCACCGGCCTGGTGACCTCGGTCTCGGTCGTGCACGATCAGACGGTCAAGCGCGGCCAGCTGCTGTTCACCATCGACCGCGACCGCTATGAACTGGCGTTGCGCCAGGCCGATGCGGCGATCACGACCGCCGAAGCCACCATCGGGGTGCAGAAGGCCAACATCACGGTGCAGAAGGCCAACATCGCCAGCCATCGCGCCGCCCTGGCGGAAGCGCAGCGCGAGGCGGCGCGTAACGACACTCTGGCTTCGCTTGTTTCACGTGAAGTCACCGAGCAGAGCCATACCAAGGTGACCGAGGAACAGGCGGCGGTCGCCCAGAGCGAAGCCGCCGTCGCCCAGGCCGAAGCGGCTGTCACCCAGGCCGAGGCCGCTTCGGGCCAGGCCCAGGCGGCGCGCGCCGTCGCCGCGCTGAATCTCGACCGTACCGAGGTGAAGGCGCCGACCGACGGCTATCTGTCCGACGTCACCGTGCGGGTCGGCGATTATGTCGCGCCGGGCAAGGGGGTGATGGCGCTGGTTGACGCCGCCTCGGTGCGCGTCGAGGGTTATTTCGAGGAAACCAAGATGCCCCGCCTGCATGTCGGCCAGGCGGTCGAAGTCCATCTGATGGGCGAGGATACTCTGCTGCACGGCCATATCCAGAGCATCTCGCCGGCCATCGAGGACCGCGAACGCGGTCCCTCGGCCTCGATGCTGCCCAACGTCAACCCGACCTTCAGCTGGGTGCGCCTGGCCCAGCGCATCCCGGTGCGCATCGCCCTCGACAAGGTGCCGGCCGGCATCCGCCTGATCGCCGGCCGCACCGCCAGCGTGACCGCCTTGACGGAGGCGGAGGGCAGCAAATGAAGCGGCTCCTCCCCCTCGCCGCCGCGCTGGGCCTGACCGCCTGCACGCTCGGACCCGACTACCATCTGCCCGAGGAAGCGGCGGTCAATGCGCCGCACGCCCAGGGCAGCTTCACCGCGGCGACCTCCGAGGCGGTGTCCAACAGCGCGGTGCCCGATGGCTGGTGGAAGCTCTATGACGATCCCCGCCTCAACGCGCTGGAACAGGAGGCGCTGGCCGCCAATACGGATCTGCGCGTCGCGGCGGCTAACTTGGCCAGGGCCAGTGCGGCGTTCCGCGAGGTCGATGGCCGCCGCGAGGTGGTCGGCGACGCTTCGTTCGCGGCGGTGCGGAGCCAGCTGTCCGGCGAATCCTATCTGGTGCCCGAACAGCTGCCCAGCGCCTGGCTGGGCGATGGCGCCGTCAATATCGGCTATCAGCTCGATCTGTTCGGCCGGCTGAAGCGCGCCTCCGAAGCGGCCCAGGCCGATGCCGAGGCGGTCGCCGCCGCCCAGGACCTGGCCCGCATCACGATCGCCGCCGAAGTGACCCGCGCTTATGTCGATGCCTGTTCGGCCGGCTATGAATTGGCCGTGGCCCAGCGCCAGGTCGAGCTGCAGCAGCGCTCGAACGACGTGACCTCGCGCCTGACCGATGCCGGGCGAAGCTCGAAGATCGACGTGACGCGGGGCGAAGCCCAGTTGGAACAGGTCAAGTCGGCGCTGCCGGGATTGCGCGGCCGCCGCCAGGTCGCGCTCTATCGCCTGGCGGTGCTGACCGGCAAGCCGCCGGCCGATTACCCCAAGGACCTCGATGGCTGCACCGAGCTGCCGCGCATCCATCGGCCGATCCCGGTCGGCGACGGCGCCGCCCTGCTGAAGCGCCGCCCCGATATCCGCCAGGCGGAGCGCGGCCTGGCTGCGGCCACCGCGCGGATCGGCGTCGCCACCGCCGCGCTCTATCCCGACATCTCGCTGGGCGGCAGCGTCGGCGCCATCGGCAACATCACCGATCTCGGCATGCCGGCGGCCCAGACCTGGTCGATCGGCTCGCTCATCTCCTGGACCTTCCCGCTGGAGAGCGAACAGGCTCGGGTCGAGGAGGCCGATGCCGCGGCCAAGGCGGCGCTGGCCCATTTCGACGGGGTGGTGCTGAACGCGCTGCGCGAGACCGAAAGTAGCCTGACCGTCTATCAGCGCGATCTCGAGCGCAACGCCATCCTGCGCGCGGCGCGCGACAAGGCGGCGGAGGCTTCGGCCGAAGCCGATGCGCTCTATAAGGGCGGGCGCACGCCCTATCTGACGGGATTGTTGGCGCAGCAGACCCTGACCAGCTCGGAACAGGCGCTGGCCGCTTCCGACAGCCAGATCTCGCTCGATCAGGTCACTTTGTTTCTGGCTCTGGGTGGAGGCTGGCCGCAGGAGTAACCGGCTCCGGCGCATCCCAGGCCAGGCTGTCGATCGTCCGGCAGGACGGACACTCCAGCGACCATGTCGCGGCATGTCCGCCGCAGGTCCCGCACAGCCAGTCGGGATCGGGGTCGGGCACCCGCACCAGCCAGGCCTGGGCGGCGGTCTGGTTCTTATATTCTTCCAGCTCCAGGCGCGACAGCAGGCCGAGCAGCCCGGCGGTCGGGCGGATCTCGGCGGCGGCCAGCAGATGTTTGCGGGCCTGGCCCCATAATTTGGCCGCCAAGGCGGTCTCGCCTAGGATGCGCTGGGTCGCCCAGGCGTCCGGCTGCAAGGCGGCGAACTTTTCCAGCCGGCGCAATTTCTGCAGCGGCGCCTCGTCGGGCACCAGATTGGCGTAGGCCGAGGCGATCTCCGGCAGCGGCTCGATCTTCCAACTCTTTTCCAGCACGGTGGCGGCCTGACGCAGCAGATCCTGCGCCGCCTGCAGACGGGCCAGGCGCAGCGCCGCATCGGCCAGGGTGGGATCGGCCGACAAGGCCTGCTTGGCAAACGCGATGGCGTCATTGGCGTCGCCGTCGCGCTCGGCGCGGCGCGCCCGCTCGTTCAGCACCAGCCCGCGCCGCCGCGCCGTCTGCTCGCGGTTCAGGGCTTTGCGCTTGCCCGCATCGGTGAGCAGATCCTGCGCTTCGGCCAGCTGGCCGGTTTCCATCAGCAGATTGAACAGCAATTCGGCCAAGGCTCCGTCGCCCGGCGCCAGGGTCCGCGCCTCGCGGGCCAGGACCAGGGCCTGGTCGTGCTTGTTCTGGTCGAGCGCCAGTTCCAGCAGGCCGCGCACGCCCATCAGCGCGGTTTCCGGACGCTCGCGCATCGCCTCGTAATGGAGGCGCTCGGCGCTCTCATCGCCGGTCAGCTGGGCGGTCTGGGCCGACAGGACCCGGGTCAAGGAGGGATCGGCGAGCAGTTTCTCGGCCCGTGCGGCCATCTTGCTGGCCTGCTTGGCATGGCCGGCGGCGGCGGCGGCCAATCCGTCGGACAGGGCCTGATAGCCGCGGTGCTGTTTGCTGGCCCGGCGCCTAGCGCTGAAATCGGCTGGGAAGCGGGCGATGGCGGCGATCAGGCGCAGCAGATAGAACAGCGCGCCGGCGATCAGCAACAGGAACAGCAGCAGCACCGGCACGCTGGTCGACAGATGCCAGGACAGCCAGTCGATCTCGACCGAACCGGGATGATCGGCCAGCCACACGGCGCCAGTCACCAGCAGCGCCAGCAGGACTCCATACCCGATCAGTCTCACCACAATCACTCTCCGCAATCACTCTTCGGCGAGCAGCGCCAGCAGTGCGGCCTGGTCCGGCCGCTCCGCCACCGCCACGCCGCGCCAGGGCAGCGGCGCCAGTGCCTCGGCCACCGCGCCGCTCAAAGCCAGCGCCTTGACCGGGCGCAGGCTTTCGCCCAGGGCGCGTTTGGCGGCAAGCCTAACAAAGGTGGTGGCGGTGCGGGGAGAGAAAAACAGGGCGACGGACAGCTGCCCGCCGGCCAGGGCTTCGCGCAGGGCGGAGGAGAAGTCCTCGGCCGGTTCGGCGTCGTAGAGCACTGCCTTTTCGACGGTAAAGCCTTTGGCCGCCAAGGCGCCGCCCAAGTCTCCGGCCAGGTGCGAGGCGGCGACATGCAGCAGCGGACCCGCGGCCGGATCGGCGCGGCCGGCCACCAGATCGGCCAGTGTGGCGACGTCGCCGGCGGCGCTTTCCACCGTGACAAATCCAAGCTCGCGGGCCTCGCGGGCCGAGGCGTCGCCCACCGCCCAGACCGGCAGGTCGCGCCAGCGAGCGAGACGGGCCAAAGCACGCACGCCATTGGCGCTGGTGGCCAGCACACCCTGATAGCCGTGCCCAGGCGGGGTTTCGTCGCGATAGCGGATGGTCAGCATGGGCTCGACCAGCGGATCGAACCCTCGGGATGTCAGGGCTTCGACCAGACCTTGGGAATCGGCCAGCGGCCGGGTGACCAAGGCGCCCCTCACGACGCGTCCATTACGACACTGGGGCCAGGAAGCCCGGTCCGGCCAGATCGAGCAGGGACTGGCCGGCCTGGCGGCCGATCGTCTCGGCCGACGAGACGATGCCCGAGGCGATCACGTCATGGGCCTCTTTCCCGTCCGGCCGCAGGATCATGCCGGTCAGGGTCAGCCTTTCGCCGTCCAGCTCGGCCAGGCCGGCGATCGGGGTGCGGCAGGAACCGTCGAGAATGGCCAGGAAGGCGCGCTCGGCGGTGACGCGGATGCGGGTCGGCAGATGATCCAGAGCGGCTAAGATGGCTAAGGCGCGTTCGTCATCGGCGCGGCAGGTGATGCCGATGGCGCCCTGGGCCACCGCCGGCAGCATTTCCTCGACCGACAGCGGCACAGCCTCGACCGGCATCAGCTTCAGCCGGTTGAGTCCGGCCATCGCCAGCAAAGTGGCGTCGACCTGGCCCTCGGCCAGCTTGCGCAGGCGGGTCTGCACATTACCGCGGAAGGGAATCACCGTCAGATCGGGCCGGCGGCGCAGGATCTGCGCGGCGCGGCGCAGGCTGGCCGAGCCGACCACGGCGCCTTCCGGCAGCTCGGCCAGGCTGCGGCCCTTCGACGAGATCAGCACGTCGCGCACATCCTCGCGCGGCAGCAGCGCCGCCAGGGTCAGCCCGTCGGGCAGATAAGTCGGCACGTCCTTCATAGAATGGACGGCGATGTCGACCCGGCCCTCCAGCTGCGCCTCGTCGATCTCCTTGGTGAACAGGCCTTTGCCGCCGATGGCGGAAAGCGGCCGGTCCTGGATCTTGTCGCCGGTGGTGTGGATGATCTCGATGGCGATGGCGCCGGCCAGTTCGGGAAAGGCCTCTTCCAGGCGCAGGCGTGTTTCTTCCGCCTGGGCCAGGGCCAGCGGGCTGCCGCGCGTTCCGATACGCAATGAAGGAATTCCAGTCATTGGGAGGTTTTATAACGTGATGACGCGAGCGTCATCACGTTTCGGCGGGGTAGCCTCCCTCCGGTCCATTCCACACGTCGGCTATGCCGACGTGTGGAACCTTGGGACCTACGCCCCCGCACCCCCGGGGTGTCCGCTCCGCGTTCCCTCCGGTCCGTTCGCTGCGCTCCTCCGAGCGGGATGTAGATTTTCAATTATATAAATGTCATCCCGCTCTGGGCGCTGGATCGGCGGATTGAAAGGGGGTATCGAAAGGCCATCATGTTGGCTCTTGGCATCGAAAGCAGCTGCGACGAGACCGCCGCGGCCCTGGTCCGCGACGACGGCACCATCCTGGCGGACTGCGTATTGTCGCAATTCGAGGATCACCGCGCCTATGGCGGCGTGGTGCCCGAGATCGCCGCGCGCGCCCATCTCGATCATATCGACCGGCTGATCGAAGCGGCTTTGACCCAGGCGAACGTGACCCTGGACCAGGTCGATTTGATCGCCGCCACCGGCGGTCCCGGCCTGATCGGCGGGGTGATCGTCGGCGTCACCACCGGCAAAGCGCTGGCGCTGGCGGCCGGCAAGCCGTTCCTGGCGGTCAATCACCTTGAAGGCCATGCCTTGTCGGCACGCCTGGCGCCCGGCCTGGAGTTTCCCTATCTGCTGCTGCTGGTGTCGGGCGGCCATTGCCAGCTTCTGGCGGTCGAAGGCGTCGGGCGCTATCACCGTCTCGGCGCCACCATCGACGATGCGGCGGGCGAGGCCTTCGACAAGGTCGCCAAGCTGATGGGCCTCGGCTATCCGGGCGGTCCGGCAGTGGAAAAGGCGGCCAAGGGCGGCGATCCGGCGCGGTTCGCCCTGCCCCGTCCGATGAAGGGCCGGCCCGGCTGCGATTTCTCCTTCTCCGGCCTCAAGAACGCGGTGCGCCTGGCCTGGACGGCTTTGGAATCACCCACCGACCAGGACCGCGCCGATCTGGCCGCCGCCTTCCAGACCGCCGTGGCGGAGTCGATGGCGGACCGGGTCAAGAATGCGCTGACCGAGTTCCAGGCCCGTTATCCCGGTCCGGCCAAGCTGGTGCTGGCCGGCGGCGTCGCCGCCAATCAGGCTCTGCGCGAGCGGCTTTCCACCCTGGCCGCCAAGAAGGGCGCCGAGCTGGTGGCCCCGCCGATGAAGCTGTGTACCGACAATGCGGCGATGATCGCCTGGGCCGGACTGGAACGCTGGAAGATCGATCAGACCGCGGATTCCCTCGATTTCGCGCCCCGTCCGCGCTGGCCGCTCGACCCCTCGGCGGTCAAGCTTCCCGGGGCCGGCGTGAAGGCTTAGTAAAAAACCGACTAGACGGTTTGTAAATTAGAGAGTAGGGTCTCGGCATCGTCATCCGAGGATTCGAGCCATGCCCTATGATCCATACTCAGACCAGACAAGGTGGCCGTTGGGCGATCTGGTCAGTGCTGGAATGATGCTGGCCGGCCTGGTCCTGCTGGGGACGTGCTTGCTCTTCACCTGACCGGAGATCCCCCATGTCCGTTACCTTCCCGCTGCGGCCGCTTGCCGCCGGCGCCGCCCTTCTCTTGCTCGCCGCTTGCTCCAGCCCCGATCCGGTCGCCTATGGCGGCCTGGCTTCGTCGTCCTATCTCAAGCCCAATCGCGAGACCGACGCCAGGCGCCTTCCCTTCGCCTATTCCAGCAATCCCGACTGGCACCGTTATTCGAAGGTGCTGATCGAGCCGGTCGCGGTCTATGCCGGGGCCGACAACCAGCTGGGCGATCTGTCCGCCGAAGACCGGGTCGAGTTGGCCGGCTATATGCAGAGCCAATTCTCGGCGGCGCTGGCCAACCGCTTCCGCCTGGCCGCCGGCCCCGGCCCGGAGACACTGCGCATCCGCATCACCCTGACCGGTGTGGCGACCAATTCGGCAGTGATCAGCACCTTCGCCCGCCTCGACCTGGCCGGCGGCCTCTATAACAGCGTGCAGGCCGTGCGCGGCCATGAAGGCATGATGATGGGCAGCGTCTCCTACGCCGTCGAAATCTACGACGGCGGCACCGACCGCCTGCTGGAGGCTTTCATCGCCAAGCAATATCCCGGTGCCTACAACATCGGCGCCACCTTCGGCTCGCTGGCGGCGGCCCGGACCGGCGTGGACAAGGGCGCCGAGGCCCTGGCGGAGCATCTCGAGTAACCCTATGATCCCCAGGATGGATAACAACTCTCGATCGGAACGGACCCGGAAGCTGGTCATAGAATCGGCCCTGGCCATCATCGCGCGGGATGGGCCGAACCGCCTGACTCTCGATGCCATCGCCAAGGAAGGCGGCATCAGCAAGGGCGGGGTCATGCACCAATTCCCCAACAAGGAGGCGGTGCTCCGGGCCCTGCTCGATCATCAGCGGGAGCATTTCCACGGCACTCGCGAACATTATCTGGGGGAGCATGCCGCCGAGCATTCCCACCCCCAGCTGGCCGGACATATCGCCGGAGCGCGCCAGGCGGCGACGGAATCCAACTCCGTCGCCCTCGCCATCATGGCAGCGATGGCCCAGGAGCCTGGCCTGCTGGCGTCGGTGCGCGAGCGGGATGTCGACCATCTCGCCGCGATCCGGGCCGAGGCCGCCGATCCCGACCTCGCCACCCTGCGCTGGGAGGCTGCGCGCGGCATCGTACTCTCCCATCTGCTGGGAATGTCGCCGCTCTCCGCCGAAGACCGCGAAAGGCTGTTCGCCCGTCTGCTCGACGACCGCCAGTGGGAAGCGATTAGCGACCATTGACAAGGGGGGGGCCTGCCCGCAGGCTGTCGCCGGTTTGCGCCGCAACAGGGAGAGCCGTACGGTGGATCTGCACGTTCCGGAAGGACCGATCCGGTCGATCAAGGACTTCCTGCTTCACATCGTCATCGTCACGATCGGCATTCTGATCGCGCTCGGCCTCGAACAACTGGTCGAAGCCCATCACCGCGCCCATCTGGCGCATGACGCGGTCGAGGGCTTCCGCCGCGAACTGACCAGCGACAGCGCCGACATCAAGGAGGTCGTCGACTCCAATGCCGCCGTCCGCGCCAAGATCGACGAGTGGATCGCCGACCTGACCTCGGCGTCGCCGCACGAAATGGACAAATATCCAGGCGTCCATTTCAACATCCTGTCGACCGCCAGCTGGGACACGGCGATGGCTACCCAGGCGCTGAGCGAGCTTCCTTACGAGCGGGCGCATCTTTATGCGGCCGCCTACGCTTCCCTGCACATCTTCATCGACGTGCAGCGCCGCGGCCTGTCCGACTGGCAGGATGTGCAGGTGTTCGGCAAGAACCCCGCACTCATGACCCCGGACCAGCGCCGCACCCTGATCGAGCGTCTGCACCGCTATGAAAGCGATCTCCAGGTGATCGAAAACGCCGGCGGCAATGTGCTGGAGACCGGCCAGGCCGCCCTGGGAGAAAAGCCCCATGCATGACGAGGATTCCCTGCATCACCACTCCCGCACGCCGCTGACAATCAGCGCGCTGGCGGCGCTGGGCGTGGTGTTCGGCGATATCGGCACCTCGCCGCTCTACGCCATGCAGGCCTCGCTCGCCGCGCTGGGCGGCAAGCACGCCGAGCCGTCGGGCGTGATCGGCATCATCAGCCTGATCCTGTGGGCGCTGATGCTGGTGGTGTCGGTGAAATATGTCGCCATCGTGATGAATGCCGACAATGACGGCGAGGGCGGCATCCTGGCCCTGGTGGCGCTGGTCGCCGGCAAGCATCACTACGGCAAGATGTCGATCCTGGTGCTGATCGGCGTGGTGGGTGCCGCGCTGCTCTATGGCGACGGCGTGATCACCCCGGCCATCTCGGTGCTGTCCGCCATCGAAGGCGTGAAGGGGGTGGAGCCCAAGCTGGCGCCCTGGGTGGTGCCGATCACCCTGGTGATCCTGTTTGGCCTGTTCGCCCTGCAAAGCCGCGGCACCGGCGGTCTGGGCAAACTGTTCGGGCCGGTGATGGCGGCGTGGTTCCTGGTGATCGCCGGTCTCGGCGTGCGCGGCATCATTGCCGATCCCGAGATCCTCAAGGCGCTCAATCCGCTGGTGGCGGCGCGGTTTCTCGGGGAAGAGCCGAGCCGCGCCTTCGCCGTGTTCGGCCTGATCTTCCTGGCCCTGACCGGCGCCGAGGCGCTTTATGCCGATATGGGCCATTTCGGGCCCAAGCCGATCCGGCTGGCCTGGTTCGTCCTGGTGTTCCCGGCCTTGATCCTCAATTATCTCGGCCAGGGCGGCTGGGTGCTGGCCCATCCCGACGATGCCGACAATCCTTTCTACAATCTGGTGCCGGGCGGCTTCCTGCTGCCGATGGTCTGCCTCGCCGCCATCGCCACGGTGATCGCCAGCCAGGCTTTGATCTCCGGCGTGTTCTCGCTGACCCATCAGGCCATCGCGCTGCGGCTGATGCCGCGCATGGAAGTCCGGCCGACGTCGGCGAAATCCTCGGGCCAGATCTATGTGCCCTTCGTCAATTGGGCCCTGATGGTGATGACCATCCTGGTGGTGATCGGCTTCAAGAGCTCCGACGCTTTGGCAAACGCGTACGGCGTCGCGGTGGCCGCCACCATGCTGGCCACCACCGTGCTGCTCTACCGTGTGATCACCGCCGAATGGCAATGGCCGTCCGGCGCCGCCTATCTGCTGATCGGCATATTCGCCCTGGTCGATGCCTGCTTCCTGGCCGCCAACGCCAGCAAGTTCATCGAGGGCGGCTGGCTGCCCATCGCGCTGGGCACCCTGGTGGCCGGCTGCATGATCTGCTGGCGTATCGGCAATCTGACGGCGCAGCGCCGCCTGGCTGAGGATTCCATGCCGATGGAGGAATTCATCGCCGGGCTCGGCCAGATGGTTTCGGCCCGGGTGCCCGGCACCGCGGTGTTCCTGACCCGCGTCGCCGACCGCGCCTCGCCGATGCTGCTGCATTATGTGCGGCATACCCGCACGCTGCATGAGAATGTCGTGCTGCTGACGGTCGATTTGTCCAAGCAGCCGCGTGTGCCGGCCTCGCAGCGCATCGCCCTGGTCGAGATCGGGCCGGGCCTCTACCGCCTGATCGTCTCGGTGGGCTTCATGCAGCGCATCGACGTGGTGACCGCTCTGCGCGGCTGCGTGAAACTGGGCTTCACCTTCTGCGAGGATGTGCATTATTTCATCGCTCACGAGGGGCTGGTGCGCCGCTCGTCCCAGCCGCGGCTGCCGGCGCCGGTCTGGGTGATCTATCATTTCCTGCACCAGATGGGGCTGCGCGCCGCCGATTACCTGCATCTGCCGGCCAAGCGGGTGATGGAAGTCGGCTTCCGGCTCGAATTGTAACGGAGAGCACAGGTGATCAAGAGTATCGGCGTCGTCGGAGCCGGCGCCTGGGGAACGGCGCTGGCCGCCACCGCCCGGCGGGCGGGCCGCGACGTGACCCTGTGGGCGCGCGAGGAAGAGGTCGTCGCCTCGATCAATCAATCGGGCCGCAATGCCCTGTTCCTGCCCGACATCCTGTTGGACGGCGTGCGCGCCACCGGCGATCTGGCCGCGATGGCGGACCAGGACGCGCTGCTGCTGGTGGTGCCGTCGCAATTTCTCTCCGCCATCTGCCGCCAGCTGAAGCCGCATCTGCGCGCTCACACGCCGGTGGTGCTGTGCGCCAAGGGTGTCGAGCTGTCGACCGGCCGCCTGATGAGCGAGCTGATCGAGCAGGAACTGCCCGGCTCGCCGCTGGCGGTGCTGTCCGGCCCGACCTTCGCCATCGAGGTGGCGCGCGGCCTGCCGACCGCCATCACTTTGGCGTCCTCCGACGCCGCTTTGGCGCAGAGCTTGGCCGCCGCCCTCGGTGGGCCGATGTTCCGCCCCTATGTCACCGACGATGTGGTCGGCACCGAGATGGGCGGCGCGGTCAAGAATGTGCTGGCCATTGCCTGCGGCGTGGTGGAAGGGCGCGGCCTCGGCCAGAACGCCCGTGCCGCCTTGATCACCCGCGGCCTGGCCGAGATGGTGCGCCTGGCCGTGGCCAAGGGCGCGCGTCAGACTACCTGCATGGGGCTGTCGGGCCTGGGCGACCTGATGCTGACCGCCTCCTCGACCCAGTCGCGCAATTATTCGCTGGGCGTGGCGCTGGGGCAGGGCCGTGCCCTGGCCGACATCCTGGCCGAGCGCCGCTCGGTGGCGGAAGGTGTGGACAGCGCGAAATCGGTGACGGCGCTGGCGGAGAGCTTAGGCATCGACATGCCGATCTGCCGCGCGGTGGCCGGGCTGGTCACCGGCCGCGCCACCATCGACGATGTGATCGCCGGCCTGCTGTCCCGTCCGTTCGGCAGCGAACTCGGCTACGATAAGGGAGAACAAAGAGAATGACGGCTTACTGGCTGGTCAAGTCAGAACCCGCGGCCTGGTCGTGGGACGACCAGGTGCGCGACGGCACCACCCATTGGCACGGCGTGCGCAACTACCAGGCCTCGAACAATCTCAAGGCCATGAAACTGGGCGACCTCGCCTTCTTCTATCATTCGGTCACCGGCAAGGAGATCGTCGGCGTGGTCGAGGTGGTGAAGCTCTATTACCCCGATCCGTCCGATCCGAAGGGCATCTTCGGCATGGTCGACGTCAAGGCGGTCAAGCCGTTCGCCACGCCGGTGACGCTCGAGCAGATCAAACATGACGACCAGCTCAACCATCTCGCCTTGATCCGGCAATCGCGCCTGTCGGTGATGCCGATCGATGTCGAGGCCTGGAAGCGCATCTGCGCTTTGGGGGGAATTACCGCCTGATTTGCGAAACAGCCCAGCCCCGCGCGATAAGCGGGGCTGGGCCGCTTGAGCGAAATCAAGGAATCGCTGATACTGCCAGGCAATAATAATAAGAAAAACATGCCCTTCAGGAGACGTCGCCGTGACCCAATCCGAACATCCCCATCTCTACCCGGTCCCCACCGCCCTGGCCAAGGAAGCGCAGATCGATGCCGCGACCTACAAGGCCTGGTATGAGCGCTCGATCGACGACCCCGAGGGGTTCTGGGGCGAGCATGGCAAGCGGATCGACTGGATCAAGCCCTTCACCAAGGTCAAGGACAGCTCGTTCGGCGAGGATCTCCATATCAAATGGTTCCATGACGGCACCCTGAACGTCGCCGCCAACTGCCTCGACCGCCAGCTGGAAAAGCGCGGTGACAAGGTGGCGATCCTGTGGGAGGGCGACAATCCGGCCGAATCCCGCGCCATCACCTATCGCCAGCTGCATGAAGAAGTCTGCCGCTTCGCCAATGCGCTGACCGCGCTCGGCGCCAAGAAGGGCGACCGCATCACCATCTATATGCCGATGATCCCCGAGGCCGCGGTGGCGATGCTCGCCTGCGCCCGGATCGGCGCCATCCATTCGGTGGTGTTCGGCGGCTTCTCGCCGGACAGTCTGGCCAACCGCCTGCAGGATTGCGGCAGCACCCTGCTGATCACCGCCGACGAGGGTGTGCGCGGCGGCAAGAACGTTCCCTTGAAGGCCAATGCCGACAAGGCGCTGGACACCAGCCCGAGCGTGTCCAATGTCGTGGTGGTGCGCCGGACCGGCGGCCAGATCGCCTTCAAGGAGGGCCGCGATCACTGGTATCACGACCTCGTCGCCAAGGCGTCGCCCGAGCACAAGCCGGTCGAAATGAACGCCGAGGACCCGCTGTTCATCCTCTACACCTCGGGCTCGACCGGAAAGCCCAAGGGCGTGCTGCACACGTCGGGCGGCTATCTGGTGTGGGCGTCGATGACGCACCAATACACCTTCGACCTGCGCGAAGACGACATCTACTGGTGCACCGCCGATGTCGGCTGGGTCACCGGCCACAGCTATATCGTCTATGGCCCACTGGCCAACGGCGCCACCAGCCTGATGTTCGAGGGCGTGCCGAACTATCCGGACGTCTCGCGCTTCTGGCAGGTGGTCGACAAGCACAAGGTCAGCATCTTCTATACCGCCCCGACCGCGATCCGCGCCTTGATGCGCGACGGCGACGCGCCGGTCAAGAAGACCAGCCGCAAGAGCTTGCGCCTGCTGGGGTCGGTCGGCGAACCGATCAATCCCGAGGCCTGGTACTGGTACCACACCGTGATCGGCGACGGCCGCTGCCCGATCGTCGACACCTGGTGGCAGACCGAGACCGGCGGTTTCATGATCACCCCGCTGCCGGGCGCCACGGATCTGAAGCCCGGTTCGGCCACCAGGCCGTTCTTCGGCGTCAAGCCGGTGATGGTCGATAATGACGGCAACCCGTTGCACGGCGCGGTCGAGGGAAATCTCTGCATCGGCGATTCCTGGCCGGGCATGATGCGCACGGTCTATGGCGACCATGACCGCTTCTACCAGACCTATTTCAGCTCCTATAAGGGCTATTACTTCACCGGCGACGGCGCCCGCCGCGACGAGGACGGCTATTACTGGATCACCGGCCGCGTCGACGACGTGATCAACGTCTCGGGCCACCGCATGGGCACCGCCGAGGTGGAATCCGCGCTTGTTTCACATGAAGCAGTCGCCGAGGCCGCCGTGGTCGGCTATCCGCACGACCTCAAGGGCCAGGGCATCTATGCCTATGTAACCCTGGTCTCCGGCCTGGAGCCGACCGAAGAGCTGCGCAAGACCCTGGTCGCCTGGGTCCGCCGCGAAATCGGCCCGATCGCCACGCCGGACCTGATCCAGTGGGCGCCCGGCCTGCCCAAGACCCGCTCGGGCAAGATCATGCGCCGCATCCTGCGCAAGATCGCCGCCAACGAGCATGATGGCCTGGGCGACACCTCGACCCTGGCCGATCCGGCGGTGGTCGACGATCTCGTCAAGAACCGCATGAATCGTTGAACCGTTAGAAAACCTAACTTTTGCCCGAAAAACGTCTCAATCCGGCGGGAATGATGAAGGACTTTCCCGGAACAAGGGAAAGTCCTTTTCTTCTAGCCGGTGGGGCGAAAATGCATCTGAACAGGAATACGGGTCTGGCGGTCGCCCTGATCGCCCTGACGACATTAGGCTTGAGCGCCTGCGGTTCCGACAGCGACGCCAAGGGCGGGCAGCAGTCGGTGATGGATGTCGATGGCAGCCGGATGCCTCGGCCACCCCAAGCGATCGACAAGAACCCTCTCGATGACGGCGTTCTGCATGTCTGGCCGCAGGATGTGGCGGACCGGGTGTTCTTCGACACCGACAAATCCTCGGTCAAGCCGGAAGGCCGCAGCCTGCTGGCCACCTGGATCACCTTCCTCAAGGCCCATCCGAAAGACCAGCTGCTGATCGAGGGTCATTCCGACGAACGCGGCACCCGCGAATATAATCTGGCGCTGGGTGACCGCCGCGCCGCCGCCATCAAGGAATTCCTCGTGGCGGGCGGCATCCAGCAAGAGCGGATCAAGACCATCTCCTATGGCAAGGAGCGTCCGGCCACCCTCGGCTCGAACGAGGCGGCCTATGCCCAGAACCGCCGCGCCGTGGGTGTGCTGCAGTAATCACGATTGCTTGCTGCGGGCGATGGCGTAGTCGGCGAGGTCGGTCAGCAACCGGCCTTCGCCGTCGGGCGCCACGCCCAGATTTTCATGCGGGACGCCGAAGCGATTGATCCAGAATGTCTCCAGCCCGAAGGATTTGGCGCCCGCATAGTCCCAGCCGCCGAAGGCCGCGAACAGCACGCGCGAGCGCGGCAGCTTGAAGGCCTGTTCCGCCATGGCATAGGCGCGCGGGTCGGGTTTGTAGGCCCGAACCCGGTCGGTGCTCAACCGATCTTCGAACAGATGGGCGATGCCGGCGGCTTCGTCGCTGGCCTTCAGCATGACTTCGGTCAGGTTCGACAGATAGGCCAGGCGCAGCCCGGCATCCTTCATGCGGGTCAGGGCCTGGGCGGAATCCGGCCAGATGGTCATGCGCGAAAAGACCCCGACCATGGCCTCGATCGCCTCGGGCCGGGCGTCCAATTCCTTCGCGGTCAGGGCGAAGCGCAGGGATTCCTCGGCAAGCTGCCGGAAATCGGCATAGCGGCGGTTGAGGGTGCGCAGCCAGCAATAATCGAAGATCTTGATCTTCCACAGCGCGGCCAGGTCCTTGCCCTTGCCGGGAAACCAGGTCTCGGCGGCGGTGTCCAGGCTGCGCGCATCGAAGATGGTAAAGGCATCGAAGCCGATGGCCTCGATTCGGCCGGTCTCGGCTGCCAGTGAGGGGGACCCCAGCAGGGCGGCGCCGGCTGCTGCGGTGGTGGCGGTGAGGAAGGAGCGTCTCGTCTGCATGATGGGACGAGCCTAAGCCTTGGTAAAAACAGCAGGAAGCCGGGTTATTCGGCAGGCAGCTTTCCAGAAAATGGAAGGGCGCTCAGATCTTGCCGAGCAACATGTCGCCTTCGCGGAAGAACAATTCGGCGATTTCCTCGGCAACCGCCCGGATGCGGGGCTTGTCGGCCAGATCCTTGCGCATCAGCATCCATACTTCGCGGCGCGGCGTTTCCGCCTCGATCGGGGCGGGCTGCAGCTCGGCATCGTCGATGGCCAGGTAATGCGGCAGCAGCGCGATGCCGAAGCCGGCGCGGGCGGCAGCCGCCTGCGAGGTCTGGCTGTTGCTGCGAAAGGCGACGCGCTGGCCGGGGAATTCCCGCTTCATCCAGGCAGCCTCCATGACGAAGTCGCTTTCGGGATCGAAGCCGACGAACAGCAGCGGCGCGCCTTCGGCCAGTTCGGCCAGATAAGTGGGCGAGGCATAGAAGCCATAGCCGACCAGTCCGATCTTGCGGCCGACCAGGGCGCTGTCCTTGGGCTGGCCCAGGCGGATGGCGATGTCGGCCTCGCGCCGGGCCAGGCTGACCAGGCGGGATTCGCCCAGCATCTCGATATCCGTGCTGGGCAGGCGCTGGCGGAGTTCGCCCAGACGGTCGACCAGGAAGCCGTCGGCCAGCACGCGGGCGGCGGTCAGGCGCACCAGCCCGCCCTCCTCGACCTGCAGCGGCAGGGACAGCAGCGACAATACCGCCTCATCCATGCGGGTCAGCTGGTCGAGCACCATCTGGCCGGTGTCGGTCAGGCGATAGCCCTCCTTGCGGCGGTCGAACAGCAGCTGTCCGATCGCCGCCTGCAGCCGCTCGATGCGGCGCGACACGGTGGCATGGTTGACCCCCAGCGCCCGCGCGGCGGCGGACAGGCTGCCATGACGGGCCAGGGCCAGGGCGAACCGCAGATCCTCCCAATCGAGCTCCATGGTCCGCGGCGGAACATCTGTGCGTTTTTTCTCAGACATTGCGATATTTTAGCGAATTTTCGCTCAATCTTCCAGATGAGAGAATGGGGTATCCCAAGTGAGGAGAACCCCGAATGCCCTCTTTCGTTTCCAGCCTTCTCAGCCTGTCCGGCGCCTCGCTGGACCCCGCGCCGCTCGACCGGGCGGCGGTGATCGTGATCGACGCGCAGAGGGAGTATGTGACCGGCCGCCTGCCGCTGGCCGATGTCGGCCCCGCCTTGGCCGAGATCGCCGCGCTGCTCGAGCTGGCGCGCAGCCGCGCCGTTCCGGTGATCCATGTCGCCCATGTCGCGGCGCCGGGCCGGCCGCTGTTCGATTCGGATGGCCCATTCGTTTCCTTCTCGCCGGAAGCGGCGCCGCGCGATGGCGAAGCAGTGGTGAAGAAAAGCCTGCCGAATGGCTTTGCCGGCACCGATCTGGCCGACATGCTGCGCGCGACCGGCCGCAAGGAGCTGATCCTGGCCGGCTTCATGACCCACAATTGCCTCTATGCGACGGCGATGTCCGCTCTCGACCATGGTTATCGCAACACCATCGTCGGCGCGGCGACCGGAACCCGCGATCTCGGCGACGTTCCGGCGGCGGTCGTGCAGCAGGCGGCTCTGGCGGGACTCGCCGATCGCGCGGCGATCATCGTGCCGCGCGTCGCAGACCTGGCTTAGGCGGCGGTCAGGCCGGCGCGAATTTCGGCGAACAAGGCGTCGACCGAGCGTTCGATCAGGCGATAGACCCCCACGAAGCTGCGGTCGTCGTAATAGGGATCGGGCACTTCGCCGGTTTCGCCCAGCCAGCTCGGCAGCAGGCGGATTTGCGCGCGCGGCGGTTCGGGGCGCAGGGCCAGCAGCTGGCGATGATGCGATGTCTCCATCACCGCGATGATGTCGAACTCGTCGAGATCGGAGATCCGTACTTTTCGGGCCCGCAGATCGTCGATTCCGACACCGAATTGATGCGCCGTGGCGATCGAGCGCGGGTCCGGCGGATCTCCCGCGTGATAGCCATGCGTGCCGGCGGAATCGCATGAGATGCGGTCCGTCAGCCCGGCTTCGCGGATACGGGCCCGCATGATGCCGTCGGCGGTGGGAGACCGGCAGATGTTTCCGGTGCAGACGAACAGCAGCTTGACCAAGGACGAGCCCTCTCCCGACAATGAGACGGGGCCAATAAGAGAGGCAAAGGTGCGCGGAGGCAACATAGTGATTTTGACGGGCGCGGGAATCTCCAAGGAATCCGGGCTCGATACCTTCCGCGACGCCGAGGGGATCTGGGCCAAGGTCCGGCTGGAGGATGTCGCTACGCCCGAAGCCTTCCACCGCGATCCGGGGATGGTGCACGAATTCTACAATGCCCGGCGTGCCCAGCTGCGCCAGGCGAACGTGGTGCCCAACGCCGCTCATCTCGCCTTGGCCCGCCTCGAACGGGAATGGCCGGGCGAGGTCACCCTGATCACCCAGAATGTCGATGATCTGCATGACCGCGCCGGCAGCCAGTCGCTGATCCATATGCATGGCCAGCTGACCAAGGCGCGGTGCCCCACCTGCAACCTGGTCTCGCCCTGGCCGGGAGCGCTGACCATCGCCAGTCAATGCCCCGGCTGCCATTTCGAGGGGCTGCGCCCGCACATCGTCTGGTTCGGCGAGGTGCCGATGGGCCTGCGCCGCATCTATACCGCCCTCGACGAAGCGTCCTTGTTCGTGTCGATCGGCACGTCCGGCAGCGTCTATCCGGCGGCCGGCCTCGTCGCTTATGCGCTGGAGAAGGGCGTCGAGCGGACGGTCGAGCTCAATCTCGAACCGTCGGACGGGTCGCGCCTGTTCGACGAGCGGCGCTATGGTCCGGCCACCGAAGTGGTGCCGGCCTGGGTCGACGCCTTGCTCGCCTAACCCCGCCAGCGCAGCAGGATTTCCGCGCGGTCTTCCGAGACGATGCCCGCAAGCGCGCTGACTTCTTCGAAGCCGGCCCGGGCGTAGAAGCGGCGGGCCGGTTGGTGGAAGTCGCTGACGGTGACCCACAGATTGCGCCCCGCTTCGGCCTTGCAACGATCGAGGATGAGGCTGCCGAGTCCCTTGCCCTGACTCTGCGGCAGCAGGGCCAGCATCTCGATCAGCGGGCCGCGCAGCCAGGGTTTGCGCAGGGTCAGGACCCCGCAGAAGCGGCCATCCATTTCTACAGCGTAACGAATCAGCGAGGAATCCGGCCGGGTCAGATAAGCGGCCAGGGTCTCGGCGCGGTAGCCCAGCGTCAGATAGGGATCGAAACCGGCGCAGGCGGTGGCGATGGTTTCAGCCTCTTTGGCCGAAAGGCCGCGCCAGATCATGACAGCGCCTCGGCCAACGTCGTGAAGCGATAGCCGCGCTTCCGCAGCTCCGCGACGATATGCGGCAAGGCTTCGGCGGTATGCCAGCCGCGTCCATTGATGTGGAAAATCAAAATGTCACCCGGTCTGGTCTGCGACAGCACCCACTCTTCGAGATGGGCGGCGGTGACCTCCTTGGCGGGGTCTCCGCTGGGAAAGCGCCAATGGACGACGCGATAGCCGAGCTGTTCGGCGAGGGCGACGCCGCGATCGTCATGATTGCCGGCGGGAAAGCGGAAGAAGCGGGTGTGGCGTCCGGTGATGCCGGCCAGCAGCTCGTCATTATCGGCGATCTGATGGCGGATCTGCTCGTCGGTCATCCGCTCCATGTGATTGTCATGGTCGAGCGAATGGTTCTCCAGCTCGACGAAATCGTGGGCGGCCAGATCCTTCAGGGCGTCCTGATTGTGCCGGGCGAAACGGCCGGTGACGAAGAGTGTGAAAGGGATCTTCTCGCCGAGCAGATAATCGGCGATGCCGCGGTCGAGAAAGGCCGGAGTCTTGCTCTCGCAGGCATCGAAGGTCAGGGCGACGACTTTGTCCGTCGTCGGCAGGCGCGTGACGATCTCCGCGTGCGCCGGCAGCGCAAGCAGGATCGCCAGAGCGCTAGAAATCCAGATTCGCATAATGCGCGGGCGGCGGAATACCGGGCAGGCTGTCGGTCAGCAGCGGGCGGACCGACGGGCGCGACTTCATGCGCGCATACCAATCCTTGGCGGCGGGATACTGGTCCCACGGCACGTCGCCGACATAATCGACGGCGGACAGATGGGCGCAGGCGACGATGTCGGCCATCGAGAATTCGTCGCCAGCCAGCCAGCGGCGCTGCTCGGCCAGGGCGCCGAGATACTCCAGATGCGCCCCGATCGCGCTCAAACCGGCGCGGATCGCTTTGGAATCCGGGCTCGATCCGCCCATCTGGCGCTTGAACACCTTCTCGCCGACCAGATTGACGGTGACCTCGTCGTTGAATTTGCCGTCGAACCAGCCGATCAGGCGGCGCACCTCGGCGCGCGGGCGGACCTGCAGGCCGATCAGCAGCGGATCGCCGAAGGCTTCGTCGAGATATTCGGCAATGGCGGTGTGGTCGGCGATCGGCGTGCCATCGGGTTCGACCAGCAGCGGCGGGCGGCCGGCGGGATCGAGCAGCATATAGTCCGGGCGCGGCGCCCAGGGATGTTCGACCACCATCTCGAAGGCCAGCTTCTTCTCGCCCAGGATGATGCGGATCTTGCGGGAAAAGGGACAAACCCAGGAATGGTACAAGGTGCGCATGGATTGGTTGTAGCCGAGCCCCGATAACCTTTCAAAAAATTCTTTGGTTAATCCGTGAGATATCACCACATAGGGATTGCGTCCGGGGGCGCATCCACTTGTTCAGGGAGCATTGATTATGAAACGCGGAATTCTGGCTGGTGTCGCGGCTTTAGCCTTGGCTTTGCCGGCGCTGGCGGCTTTGCCCGAGGGCAGCAAGGCTCCGGACTTCTCGGCCACCGCTTCGATCGGCGGCAAGCAGTTCGAGTTCAAACTGGCCGAAGCGCTGAAAAAGGGGCCGGTGGTGCTGTATTTCTACCCCGCCGCCTTCACCCCGGGCTGCACCGTCGAGGCCCATAACTTCGCCGATGCCACCGACGAATTCGCCAAAAACGGCGCGACCGTGATCGGCGTCTCGCATGACGACATCGCCACCCTCGACAAATTCTCGACCAGCGAGTGCCGGTCGAAATTCGCCGTGGCGGCGGACCCGGACCAGAAGATCACCAAAGCCTATGATTCGGTGCTGGCCAAGAAGCCGGAATATGCCGATCGCACCTCTTATGTGATCGCGCCGGACGGCAAGATCCTGCTGGCCTACACCAACCTCAACCCCGACCAGCACGTCGCCTTGACGATGAAGGCGGTCGAGGAGTGGAAAAAGAGTCACTAAATAAGCCCTCAAGGTAGAACGATTCTTGAGGGAATCGTTCCATCATTCGGAGCGGGGAGTCGCATCTTTGATCGGCTCCCCGCTTTCCACTTTCAGCGGCACCACGCCCGCCCATACCGGCAGATCATAATCCGCGGCGTCGTCGACCGGCGGGCCGGTGCGCAGTTTGGCCGAGACCTCGACCAGCTCCATCGCCATCACCGCCGTCTGTTTCAGCTCGATTTCGTTGGGCCAGCGCACTTCATCCCAGCGGCCGGGATGGATCTTATCCATCATCGCCTGATAGGCGGCCATCAGCTCTTCGGGGTCGGTGACCTCTTCGAAATGCCCGACCGCCATCACCGAGCGGTAATTGACCGAATGGTGGAAGGCCGAGCGGGCCAGCACCCAGCCATCCATCAGGGTCACAGCCACGGCGGCCTCGGCCCCGTCGCGCATCGCCTTGAACAGGCCGTTCTTGCTGTTGCCATGGATGTAGAGCCGGTTGCCGCTGCGCCAGTGCAGCGTGGGCAGCACGCGCGGGCGTCCATCGACCACCAGCGAGACGTGGCACAGGGCCGCCTCGTCGAGAATGGCGTGAACGGTCTCATGGTCATAGGCGCCGCGCTTGGCGAGGCGTTTGACGCGGGTGGTCCCGGTGACGTCGTAGGCGGTGCTCATCATCTCTTGTCCGATTGGGGTGGCAGGCGCAGGATGGCGCCGCAATGGCTCTTCTAAAAGAGCCAATTCAGAGATTTCAGAGGAGCCACTTTGACGCCGCTGGCCGATCTTCTCGCCCCCTGCCTCGATGAAGACCCGGCGGTTCCGCTCTATCGCCGGCTCTATCTGGCCCTGCGTGAGGCGATTCTGGCCGGCCGGGTGCGCCAGCGCCTGCCCTCGACCCGCCGCCTCGCCCAGGATCTCGGCATCTCGCGCAACAGCGTCGCGACCGCCTTCGAGCTGCTGCAGGCCGAAGGCTATCTGGCCGGCCGCATCGGATCGGGTTCCTATGTCGCCGATCACCTGCCCGACCAGGCGCCCGCCGCAGTCCCCTCCGCCCCCGCTGAACCGCCGGCGCCGCGCCGCCTGGCGCGCCGCGTCGCCGCCTTGCCGGAAGAGCCGCGCGACTCGTCGCGGGCGGAGCCCTTCGCCGTCGCGCCGGCGATCTGGGCCGATTTTCCCTGGCCGGTATGGAGCCGCCTGCTCGCCCGGCCTTGGCGGCATCCCACCCCCGCCCTTGCCGCCTCGCTCGACCGGGCCGGCTTTCCCGCCTTGCGCCGCGCCGTGGCCGAACTGCTGGGCGCCAGCCGGGCGATGAGCTGTTCGCCCGATCAGGTGCTGATCACCGGCGGCTCGCAGCAAGCGCTCGATATCGCCTGCCGCCTGCTGGTCGATCCCGGCGAGCGGGTGATGGTGGAAGACCCCGGTTTTCACGGCGCCGACGCCGCCATCATCGCCGCGGGCGGCATAGCTGTGCCGCAGCCGGTCGATGGCGAAGGGCTGCTGGTGCCGGACAGCCTCGACGGTATCCGCGCCGTGCAGGTCACGCCGTCGCGCAATTTTCCGCTCGGCAGCATCCTGTCGCTGCCGCGCCGCCTCGCCTTGCTGCAGGCCGCTTCGGCGGCGGATTGCTGGATCATCGAGGATGATTTCGACGCTGAATTCCGCCATGCCGGGCGGCCGCTCGCTTCGCTGTTCGGCCTCGACCGCGACCGGCGCGTGCTCTATGCCGGCACGTTCAGCCGGACCCTGTTCCCGGCTGCCCGGCTCGGCTATCTGGTGGTGCCCGAGGCCCTGATCGAGCCGGCCCGGCAGGTGCGGGACGCCGCCGATGGCGGCATGGGGACCACGGTTCAGGCTGCCTTGGCAGCGTTCATCGCTGAAGGCCATTACGGCGCCCATCTGCGCCGCCAGCGCCTCAAGCTGGCTGCCGGGCGGCGGGTGCTGACGGCGTTGCTGTCCGAACGGCTGGGCGATGTATTGGAGATCGTTCCGGCCGATGGCGGGCTGAGTCTGACGGCCTTGTTCCGCACGCCGGCGGAGGATCGTGTCGCGGTCGAGGCGCTGGCGCGGATCGGCATCGCGGCGCGGCCGCTCTCCTCCTTCTATCGCGCCGGGCCGGCGCGTCACGGGCTGGTGCTGGGTTTCGCCGGTTGGAGCGAAGCGGAGATGGCGTCCGCCATCGGCCGCATGGCGGCGGATACAGCATGGAGGGGGATCGGCTGATCGCCCCCAGCGGGGTGTCACCGGGGGGGGGTGGATGTTGACGCCGCCAGGGGCGACCAGCCGAATTTTGGGGAAAATTTTCCCGTTCTCTATCACCATGATGCGCAAAGGACCGGTTTTATTCCCGCTGCCGGCGGAAATTTCGCCATGCAGGAATAGGCCGGCGGGGCGGGGCGTCTCATCCTGATGCCGCTCAAGGTGAGGATTGCCGCAGATGAGGTCCGTTTCCCGTTTCGCCCTTCCCCTGCTGACACTGCTGGCCTGCGCTTCCTGCACGGCGGTCAAGGTGGTGACCCACACCACCAGCGCCGATCCGATCGACGCCCCGGCCGGCCTCTATCATCTGGACGCGCATCATTGGAGCGTAACCTTCGATGTCGACCATTTCGGCTATTCGCGCTTCGTGATGCGGTTCGACCGGATGAATGCCGATCTCGACTTCCATCCCGACAATCCGACGGCCTCGAAAGTCACCGCCCACATCGCCGCCGCCAGCCTCGATACCAACGATGCCGAGCTGGACGATATGGTGCGCGGTTCCGAGCTGCTGGAAGCCGACCGCTTCCCCGAGATCACCTTCGTCAGCAAGCAATTGCGCGTCACCGGCAAGAATACCGGCGAGATGGACGGGGATCTGACCATCCATGGCCAGACCCAGCCGGTCACCCTGGCCGTCACCTTCAATGGCGGGGCGCCCAATCCGCTGACCGACAAACACACGCTGGGCTTCTCGGCGACCGGCCATTTCAACCGCTCGGCCTTCGGGCTGGGCCGCTGGTATCCAGCGGTCGGGCGCGAGATCCAGCTGCGCATCGAGGCTGAGTTCGAGAGCAGCTAGATCTTAAAAAACATACTGAATAGAAGCCGCGATCTTGTCCCAGTCGGACAGCGGATGGCCGAGATAGCCGGGGATCGGCACATTGTCCCGGCCGAAATAATGGGTGCCGGTCAGGCTGGCGGTCCAGCCCTGGTCGAAAGTGGCGGCGACGCCCAGGCTCATATCGCCGGTGCCGCGGTTCATGTCCGGCAGCACCGACGAATTGCCGGCGAAATTCCAGCCGAAGCCCAGCGGCACCGACAGATCCACGCGCGGCAGCACCTGATAGAACTTCGCCGTCAGCACCGTGCGCAGCGCCGCGGCGTCGCGCGTGCGGCCGGGGGCGAGCTGGCCCGGATTGGCGGTGATCGACAGCAGCCGGTTGGCGGCCAGCTCGGTGGTCCAGTCGGCGCCGCCCGGCAGCAGCGCGACAGGCTCGATCGGCAGGGTTGCCGAGACCTGGCCATGCAGCGTGTCGCCGCGTGGCCCGACGTCCGCGCTGTCCAGCGGCGATGGATCGAGGAAGATGCCGCCTTGCACCAGCTGGGTGTGCCGGCGCGCGGAAACTTCACCGGCCATCGTGGCGTCGCCCAAAGGTCCGGTGAAACTGGCGCCGATCAGGCCGGCAGCTTGGGCATAGCGCAGCGAATAGGTATGGACCCCGCGCACATAGAAAAGGTCTGGGGTCTTGGCGTCGAACTGCAGGGCATAGAGGCCGAGATCCCATTCGTCGCGCCGCAGCTTGAGCCCCAGGCCGAACTGGTCGGTGCCGCCGGGCGTGGGGTCGCCGGCGCGGGTGTAATAGATCGGGCCATATTCCGGATTATAGATGGAGATGCGCGACAGGTGGTCGTTGCCCAGCACGTCGCCGGCAGACGCATAGGCATCCTGCGGATCGACCCGGTTGCGCCGCCATTCGAACTGCTGATAGGCCAACAGGGTTATGTCGCCGCCGACCTGCCAGCTCAGCGAGGTCTGGCCGACCGGCAGGAAATGGGTGGCGGCATAGCCCGTCGTATCGTTGGCGGTGGAATCGACCGGCGCCTGGGCGCCGGCGATGCCGTTGCCGGCGAAATAGAGGCTTTCCCCCCAGATCACCGATTGCCGGCCGATGGCGGCGGTCAGCGGCTTGCCGAACAGGTCGAAGGTGCCATGGACATAGGCCTCGGACAGGTCGATGAAGGAGGAGGCCGGCTCGACCGCGTCCTTGCGCGCTTCCAGGCTGGCGCGCAGGCCATAATCGTTGCGCGACCAGTCGAGTTCCGACAGAAAATCGGCGCGCCCTTGCGTAAAATCAGCGCCATAGCCACAGTTGAGGCCGCCCGAACAATTATCGTCGGCCAGTGGAGGGACCCAGTTGAACTGGTATGAAGTGCTCAGCCGGACCGTGTTGGTCCAGCGCAGATCGTCGGCTTTCACCAGAACGGGCAGCAGGGCCGTCCCGAGCAGGATCAAAGTCTTGGCTTTCATCGCCTGTCTGTCTAACACCGCCGCCGCCGCCGTTCTACCGAAGGACGCCGAGGCGCTGAAATCGGCGCTGACCCCGACCGGCGCCGAACGCGCCGGCAATGAAGACGGCAGCATTCCCGCCTGGACCGGCGCGGTGACGCCGCCGCCCGCCGACGAAAAGCCGATCCTGGTGATCACTGCCGAGAATTGGCGGCATTACGAGCAGCGCCTGCCCGAGGGGCAGAAGGCGCTGTTCGCCAAATATCCGGACTACCGGATGGAAATCTATCCGACCCACCGCACCGCCGCCCTGCCCGAGGCGGTCTATCGCAATATCTTCGCCAACGCCACCCGCGCCAAGGCTGCCAAGGACGGCATCGCCGAGGGCATCGAGGGGGCGGCCGGCGGCGTTCCCTTCCCGATTCCGCAGAACGGCACCGAGGCGGTGTGGAACCATCTGCTGGCCTTCTGGGGTCCGGCGCGCGAAGACCGCGTGCGCAATTACATCGTCGCCGCCGACGGTGCGCTGACCCTGACCAACCAATATCGCGAGATCGTCGATTTTCCCTATTACGCGCCGGGCGTCACGCCGGACAGCGTGGGGGATTATTACTATAAGCGCCGCGAGATCAGCGACGGTCCGCCCGCTTTGGCCGGACGCGGCTATCTGCTGTGGCAGCCGCTGGATGCGTCGCGCACGCCGGTGCAGGCTTGGCAATATCTGCCGCGCGAGCACCGGGTGCGCAAATCGCCTTTGCTGTCGCACGACACGCCGACGCCGGACGGCGCCGGCATCGAGAGCTTCGACGATTATTACGTCTTCTCCGGCACGCCCGACCGCTATGCCTTCACCCTGGTCGGCAAGACCGAGATGTATGTTCCCTACAACAATAACCGCTTCTATCAGCGGCCGGTCTCCGGCCTGGCCGGGCCCCGGCATATGGCGGGCGACGCGCTGCGCTACGAATTGCACCGTGTGTGGGTGGTCGATGGCGTGCTGGCCGCGGGTCAGCACCATCTGGTGTCGCATCGCCGGCTCTATCTCGACGAGGACAGCTGGTTCGCCGTCTATTCCGACGGCTGGGACGCCGATGGGCGCCTGTGGAAGTTCAGCCACGGCACCATGCCGCTGATGGCCGATCTGCCGGCTGTGGTGCTGGGGTCGCAGGTCACTTACGACCTGCAGGCCGGCGGCTATTTCATCGGGTTCACGTTCAATGAGGAGCCGGCCGGTTTCAAGCCGACCGCGCCCCATGACGCAAGCGTCTTTACGCCGGAGGCCCTCGCCTCTCAAGCCGCCATTACAAATTGAGATCGGCATAGCTGGACGAGGCGACCTTCAGCATTTCCTTCGCGGTCATCTCGCCCACCATCGCCACGGCCAGCTCGGCATTCTGCCAGACGCAGACCTCGGCCTTGCCTTCCTGGTGCAGGTCGAAACGGTCCTGTCCCAGCGAGTGACGCAGATAGATGGTGAACAGCTTGCCGGCGGCGTCGACATAGCTCAGTTGCGCCGCCTGGCCATAAAGGGTCACGGCGGTCAGGGTGAAGCCCGAGCGGCCCAGATCGGGAACCTTGACCGGCACCGACAAGGCGGCGCTGACCACGGCATCGCGCTGATCGGCATCGGCCAGCGCGACCTGGCGAGTGACCGCGCCGCCGCCGGAGCGGGCGGCCAGGGCCTCCTTGACCACCACGTCGCCGTTCCACAGGCCGGGGCCGAACCAGACGGCCAGGGCCAAGCCGGCGGCCAGCGCCAGGGCGGCCCCGAACTGGGTGGTGCGCTGGCGGGAGCGGTGGCGGCGGAAGGGATCACGCAGGCGATCGGGGATCGACTGGTCGGCCAGCGGGCCGTAGGTGTGCTTCAGCAGCAATTTGTCGGCGCGCAGACGGGCGACCTCGCGCGCCAGGGCCGGCGAGTCGGCGATCTTCGTGGCGAAGGCGGTCATCGCCTCGCGGTCGAGAGCACCGTCGACGAACGCCTGTAAATCTTCCTGCGGGGTCAGTTCTGGCTCCATGCCTTTTCCAAACTCATAGAGCAAGGGGATCTTGCTGTCGATTATACGCTTCCTGCGGGGGATTTATTCCAGGAACTTATGGAATAATCGTCGAAGGTCCGTCGTCATAACCGGCATCGACTGCCTCCGGGGGATTTTTAAGCTTATGTGGATGACGGCGCGCAAGGCCTTCACCGCCAAGGACGAAAAGCTGATCGAGCCGTTCATCGGACCGCTCCGCCGTTTCGCCATGGGCCTTTGCCATGACCCCCATCTGGCCGACGATCTGGTGCAGGATACGCTGGAACGCGCCATCAGCCGTTGGCATTTAAGAAACGAGGACGGTAATCTCAAGGCCTGGCTGTTCACCATCCTGCACAATGAATTCATCGATGGACGCCGCCGCATCGCGCGCCGCGGCACCAATGCCTCGATCGACGATCTGGTAATCGAGCCGCAGGTCCTGGCCGACCAGGAGGATAATATCCGCGTCAAGGACGTGATGGCCGCCATCGACCGCCTGGCCGAGGACCATCGCGCCCTGATCCTGCTGATCGGCGTCGAAGAGCTTTCCTACGAGGAATGCGCCAAGGTGCTGAACATCCCGATTGGCACCGTGATGTCCCGCCTGTCGCGGGCGCGCGCCAAACTGCGGCAGCACCTGGAGGAAGGCCACCAGGGCGCCGAGATCACCTATCTGAAGCGGTGACGGGCGATCAGGGCGGTTAAGCCCTGATCTTCTCCTGTTCCGGCAGAGTGACCGGATTTTCCAGGCGCGACAGCATTTCCTTCGGCACGATCTGCCAGAAGCGGTCCTTCTCGCGCTCCCAGTTCAAGAGAATCTCTTGGGCATGGGCCGACTGGGTCAGCTCGACATGGGCCTCGATAAGGTCCTTGAGCACGCCTTCCCAATGGTCGGTCTCGACGCGCTGGGCGATCACGCTGTCGGCGTTGAGGCGGTGGTGGAACTCGTCGTCGGCGTCATGCACGAACGCCATTCCGCCCGTCATGCCGGCGGCGAAGTTGGCGCCGACCGGGCCGAGGATCACCGCGGTGCCGCCGGTCATGTACTCGCAGCCGTTCGAGCCGCAGCCCTCGACCACCACTTCGGCGCCGGAATTGCGGACGGCGAAGCGTTCGCCGGCCTGGCCCGCCGCGAACAGCTGACCGGCGGTGGCGCCGTAGAGCACCGTATTGCCGATGATGGTGTTGGCCTCGGTGCGCAGCGGGCTGGAAACCGCGGGGCGCACGGTGATCATGCCGCCCGACAGGCCCTTGCCGACATAATCGTTGGCGTCGCCGAACACTTCCAGCTTCAGGCCCTGCACGGCGAAGGCGCCGAGCGACTGGCCGGCCGAACCGCGCAGGCGCACGGTGATGTGGCCGGGCTGCAGGCCCTTCATGCCGTAGCGCTTGGTGATGTGGTAGCTCAGTTTGGTGCCGACCGCCCGGTGCGTGTTGCGCACCTGATAGGTCAGCTGCATCTTCTCGCCCTCTTCCAGGGCGGGGCGGGCATCCTCGATCATCTGGGCGTCCAGGGTCTCGGGCACCTCGTTGCGCAGGCCTTCGGCGCAGAAGCGCGGGAAGCCGCCCGAATCGGCCTGAGCCAGCAGCGGGTTGAGGTCCAAGTCATCCAGATGCGCCGAACCGCGGCTGACCTGCTGCAGCAGATCGGTGCGGCCGATGATGTCCTCGATCTTGCGGACACCGAGCGAGGCCAGGATTTCGCGGACCTCTTCGGCGATGAAGCTGAACAGGTTCACCACCTTTTCCGGCGTGCCGGTGAATTTCTTGCGCAGCTCGGAATCCTGGGTGCAGACGCCGACCGGGCAGGTGTTGGAATGGCACTGGCGCACCATGATGCAGCCCATGGCGACGAGGGACGCCGTGCCGATGTTGAATTCCTCGGCGCCCAGCATGGCGGCGATCACCACGTCGCGGCCCGATTTGATGCCGCCGTCGGTACGAAGACGCACGCGGTGACGCAGGCGGTTGAGGGTCAGCACCTGATTGGCTTCCGACAGGCCCATTTCGAAGGGCAGGCCGGCATATTTGATCGAGGTCTGCGGGGCGGCGCCGGTGCCGCCGACATGGCCGGAGATCAGGATGACGTCCGCCTTGGCTTTGGCCACGCCGGCCGCGATGGTGCCGATGCCCGAGCGGGCGACCAGCTTCACGCAGACTTTGGCGGTCGGGTTGATCTGCTTGAGGTCATAGATCAGCTGAGCCAGATCCTCGATCGAATAGATGTCGTGATGCGGCGGCGGGCTGATCAGCGACACGCCGGGGGTGGCGTGGCGCAGCTTGGCGATTTCCAGGGTGACCTTGAAGCCGGGCAGCTGACCGCCCTCGCCGGGCTTGGCGCCCTGGGCCACCTTGATCTCGATCTCGCGGCAATGGGTCAGATATTCCGCCGTGACGCCGAAGCGGCCGCTGGCAATCTGTTTCACCGCCGAATTGGCGTTGTCGCCGTTCGGCGCCGGCTTGTAGCGGGCCGGGTCCTCGCCGCCCTCGCCCGATACCGACTTGGCGCCGATGCGGTTCATAGCGATGTTCAGCGTGCCGTGCGCTTCCGGCGACAGCGCGCCGAGCGACATGCCGGGGGTCAGGAAACGCTTGCGGATCTCGGTGATCTGTTCGACCTCGTCGACCGAGATCGGCGCGCCGGCCGGCTTCAGCTCCAGCAGGTCGCGGAGAGAAATCGGCGGCAGCTTGCGCAGCCCTTCCGAAAAGCGCTTGTAGGTGGTGTAGCTGTCATTGCTGACGGCGGTCTGCAGGATATGGATCAGCTTGCCGTCATGGCCATGCGCCTCGCCGCCGGCCCGGTAGCGATAGAAGCTGCCGACCTTCATCGCTTCCAGCGGCCCGTCATAGGCGCGGCGATGCATGTCGATGACCTTGTGCTGCACGCCGGTCAGGCCGAGGCCGGACAGGCGCGAGCTCATGCCGGGGAAGAATTCGGCGACCAATGACCGCGACAATCCGACCGTCTCGAAGCAATAGCCGCCGCGATAGGAGGAGATCACCGAGATCCCCATCTTCGACATGACCTTCAACAGGCCCTGATTGATCGATTGCTTGTAGCGGCCGATGCAGGCCTCCAGCGACAGGCCGTCGAACAGGCCGCGGCGATGGCGTTCGGCGATGGCTTCCTGGGCCAGATAGGCGTTGACGGTGGTGGCGCCGACGCCGATCAGCACGGCGAAATAATGCACGTCGAGGCACTCGCCGGCCCGCACGTTCAGCGAGGTGAAGGTTCTGAGCTGCTGGCGCACCAGATGGGTGTGCACGGCGCCGGTGGCGAGGATCATCGGGATCGGCGCCTTGGCCGCTTCGGTCGCCTCGTCGGACAGGATCACATGGGTGCAGCCGCCGCGCACCGCATCCTCGGCTTGGCGCTGGATGCGTTTGATGGCGTCGGACAGGGCGAAGTCGCCGCCTTCGGGGTCGAAGGTGCAGTCGATCTCGGCGGCGGTGGGGCCCATATAGGCGCGCATGGCCAGGAATTCCGCGGTGGTCAGCACCGGGCTGTCCAGCTGCAGCATCTCGCACTGGCCTTCCTCTTCATCGAGGATGTTGCCGAGATTGCCGAGGCGGGTTTTCAGGCTCATCACGCCGACTTCACGCAAGCTGTCGATCGGCGGATTGGTGACCTGGGCGAAATTCTGCCGGAAGAAATGATGCAGGCCGCGATAATGGTCGGACAGCACCGCCAGCGGCGTGTCGTCGCCCATCGAGCCGACGGCTTCCTTGCCCTCTTCGGCCATCGGCTGAAGGATCAGCTCCATATCCTCCAGCGACAGGTCGAAACCGGCCTGGCGGCGGGCCAGCTGTTCGGCCGACATCGAGCTGGGTTCGGCCCGGTCGCGGATCAGGCTGTCGAGCTGGGTGGTCTTCTTCAGCCACTGCTCGTAGGGCTTCCTGGCCGACAGCATGTCCTTCAGCTCGCGGTCCTTGAAGAAGCGGCCGGCCTTGAGGTCGACGGCGATCATCTCGCCCGGGCCGACGCGGCCTTTTTCCACCACGGCGCTTTCGGCGACGCGGACCATGCCGGTCTCGGAGCCGACGATCAGCATGCCGTCGGCGGTGACGGTGTAGCGCATCGGACGCAGGCCGTTGCGGTCCATGCCGGCGACCACCCAGCGTCCGTCGGCCGCACAAACCGCCGCAGGGCCGTCCCACGGCTCCATCACGCTGTTGCAATAGCCGAAGAAGGCCTTGTGCGCCTCGGGCATGGTGGCGTTGCTGGTCAGGCTTTCCGGGATCAGCATCGATTTGACCATCGGCGCGTCGCGCCCGGCCCGCACCAGCAGCTCGAACACATTGTCGAGCGCGGCGGAATCCGAGCCGCCCGACTGCACCACCGGCTTGAGGTCGGCGATATGGTCGTCGAGCAATTCATGGGCGAGGCGCGTCTCGTGCGACTTCATCCAATTGATGTTGCCGCCCAGCGTGTTGATCTCGCCATTGTGGGCCAGCATGCGGAAGGGCTGGGCCAGGCGCCAGGTCGGGAAGGTGTTGGTCGAATAGCGCTGGTGATAGATGGCGAAGGACGAGGTGAAGCGCTCATCCAGCAGATCGGGATAGAACACCGACACCTGCTCGGCCAGGAACATGCCCTTGTAGATCACCGAGCGGCAGGACAGCGAGCAGATGTAGAAATCGCCGATATGCTCGGCCAGCACCTGGGTCTCGATGCGGCGGCGCAGGATGTAGAGGTCGGTCTCGAAGCGGCGCTCATCGAAGCCCTTGGGGTTGGCCACCATGATCTGCTCGATCTCCGGGCGGGTGGCGTTGGCCTTCTCGCCGATCACCGAGACGTTCACCGGCACCTGGCGCCAGCCATAGATGGTGTAGCCGAACGACAGGATCTCGGACTCGACGATGGCGCGGCAGCGCTCCTGGGCGGCCAGGTCGGTCTTGGGCAGGAAGCACATGCCGACCGCCAGGCGGCCCGGCACCGGCTCGCGGCCCTGGCGGCGGATATGGTCGCGGAAGAAATCCTGCGGGATCTCGACATGGATGCCGGCGCCGTCGCCGGTTTTTCCATCCGCATCGACCGCGCCGCGGTGATAGATGACCTTCAGCGCCTCGATGCCGGCCACCACCACCTGGCGGCGGGGCTTGCCGTCGAGCGAGGCGACCAGGCCGACGCCGCAGGCGTCGTGCGGGGTCGTGTCGATGCCGGCCTCTTCCAGGATCTGCTGATTGGCGAGGTATTCGGCGACGAACTGATTACCGCGGGTCATGCGACACCTACCATGGGTTCGGGAGAAACGTGGCCGGGCAGCGCCTCGATACGGCGCAGCCAGGCGGAAACGGCGGGGAAGTCGGACAGATCGATCCCGGCGTCGGGGGCGACGCTGACATAGCCGTAGAGGGCCATGTCGGCGATGGTGAAGCGGCCCGCCGCCGCCCATTGGCGTTCGGCCAGATGGCTGTCCAGCGTCGACAGCCCGTCGAGCGAGGCCTCCATGCGGTGGGCGAAGGCGTCGGCGCGCTGCTGGTCGCGGCCCAGCTTCTTCCAGAAGCGGGCGGTGCCGATCGAACATTCGATCGAGTTCTGCTCGAAGAACATCCAGCGCAGCACGTCGGTCTGCTCCAGCGGCGTGGCCGGCCAGAAATCGGTGCCCTGGGCCAGATAGAACAGGATGGCGTTGGATTCGGCCAGGACCGTGCCGTCTTCCAGCTCCAGCACCGGAATGCGGCCGGCGACGTTCTTCGAGACGAAAGCGGCGGTACGCGATTCGCCCTTCAGGATGTCGATCTCGACGCGGTCGAGCTTCAGCCCCGCATGAGCCGCCAGCAGGCGGATCTTGTAGCCGTTGCGCGAGAGCTTGTTGTCATAGAGGACGGGCATGGCTCACTCCGCCGCCTGGCGTGGCGATTTGGCGTCGAGATAGCGCTCGACCGAGTCCGCCGCGTCGCGGCCATCCTTGATCGCCCAGACGACGAGGGAGGCGCCGCGCACGATGTCGCCGGCGGCGAACACGCCGGGCAGGCTGGTCATCAGCGAGGCGTCGACCTTCAGCGTGCCCCAGCGGCTGACGGTGAGGTCGGGAGCGCCGAACAGCTGCGGCAGGTCCTCCGGCTCGAAGCCCAGGGCCGAGACGACGAAATCGGCCGGCTCGGTATAATGCGAGCCCTCGATCACGGTCGGGGTCTGGCGGCCGGAGGAATCGGCGACGCCCAGATGCATCTTGACCGAGACCACGCCGGAAACCGCGCCTTCGCCGGTCAGCATTTCCGGGGCGGTCTGCCAGACGAAGGTCACGCCTTCCTCCTCGGCATGCTTCACCTCGCGCTGCGAACCCGGCATGTTGGCGCGGTCGCGGCGATAGAGGCAGGTCACCTTCTTCGCGCCCTGGCGGATGGCGGTGCGCACGCAATCCATCGCCGTATCGCCGCCGCCGATCACCACCACGGTCTTGCCCGTGGCATTCAATTCCGGCGCCACATCGTCGCCGAAGCCGGCGCGGTTCGAGGCGATCAGGTAATCCAGGGCGCGATGCACGCCGGGCAGGTCCGAGCCGGGCACCGACAGCGGGCGCGGCTGATAGACGCCGGTGGCGATGATCAAGGCGGCATGCTTGCGGCGCAGATCGTCGAGCGAGGCATCGCGGCCGATCTCGAAATTCTGGTGGAACACCACGCCGCTGTCGGCCAGCAGTTTGGTGCGGCGCTCGACGATGTCCTTCTCCAGCTTGAAGGAGGGGATGCCGTAGATCAGCAGGCCGCCGGCGCGGTCGTGGCGGTCATAGACATGCACCTGGAAGCCCTTGGCGCGCAGGCGCTCGGCCGCGGCGAGGCCGCCCGGCCCGGAGCCGATGATGCCGATCGACTGGCGGCGCTCGGCGGCCGGCTTCGGCCCCTGCACCCAGCCTTCGTCCCACGCCGTATCGGTGATGAATTTTTCGACCGCGCCGATCGTGACCGATTCGTGGCCGCTCTGCTCCAGCACGCACATCCCTTCGCACAGACGGTCCTGCGGGCAGATGCGGCCGCAGATTTCGGGAAAGGTGTTGGTCGCCGAAGAGACGCGATAGGCCTCCTCCAGGCGCCCGGCCGAGGCCAGCATCAGCCAGTCGGGGATGTTGTTCTGCAGCGGGCAATGGATCTGGCAGAAGGGAATGCCGCACTGCTCGCAGCGCGAGGCCTGGGCTTGCGCGCCGGGGCGCTGGAAGCGGCGATAGATCTCGTTGAAATCGAGGGTGCGCTCCTCGGCCTCGCGCTTGTCCGGCATGGCTGCCGAAAGGCGGACGAATTGCAGCATCGACGAAGACATGGCGATAGACCTCCCGGTCGAAAAGCGTGGCCCAGAACACGCAGGGAGTCCGGGATAACAAGATGTGCCGGCGATTGGAAGCGGAAAATCACCCTATTGGTCAGTGTCACTTACCTAAGTGCAAAAAATTGTATGCATTTTGCCGCTCGATCCGCGGTAAGGCGAGTTGGTTACGAATGAAATTGGACCGAAACGGCCATATATGGAGTTTTTCCTTTGTGTAAACACTGTGTTATAAGCCTTTCCTCAGGGGGATCATCATCGTGGACTTGCCGGATCTGGGTATTCTCGCCCTTGTCGAGGGCGTAGCCGACATCGTGCCGATCGATGGGTCGGCGCATGCGATGATCGTATCCCGGCTTATCGGCCTGCGCGCCGGCGGCCTGGCTCCCGCTTTCCATCTCGGCGCCGCCCTGGCCCTGGCTCTCTATTTCTGGCGCGACATGGCGCTGATCTCTTCGGGGCTGTGGAAATTGCGCAAGGCGCGCATCGAGCCCGGAACCCGCCTGCTCACCAAGATGATGGTAGCCGCTTTGCCCTTCCTGCTGGTCGAGGCTGGAATCGGCGGCCTGGCGCTGCCCCATCTGATCAGCGTGTTCTGGATCGGCGTGGTCACCCTGGTGTGCGGCCTGATCATGCTGTTCGCCGACCGCCTGAGCCTGACCGTCAAACGCATCGAGCATATCGGCGGACTGACCTCGCTGGCGGTCGGCGTGGCCCAGCTGGCCGCCCTGGTCTCCGGGATCGGACGCGTGCCGGCGGCGCTGATCATGGCCCGCCTGTTCGGCATGGAGCGCAGCGCCGCCTATCGCTTCGTGCTGCTGGCCTCGCTGCCCGTCCTGCTGGTCGACACGGTGGTCGGCCTGGTCGATAGCGGGCGCCATCCCGGCTTTTCCGATGTCGTGTCGCTCGGCCTGTCCTGCGCGCTGGTCCTCGTCGCCCTGCCGATCGCCTTCGCGCTGATCCGCCGCGCCGGCCTGCTGCCTTTCGCGATCTATCGCCTGCTGTTCGGGGCGATGCTGATCGGCCTGGGATTACTATGATGCGTTGGCTGCTGTGAGGCTGCTCGGGCGCCTGTCCTCGATCAATGTGCGCAAAGCCGCCTGGACCTGCGAGGAAACCGGGCTGGCTTTCACCCAGGAGGATTGGGGCGCCGGATTCCGGTCGACCCAGGACCCCGAATTGCTGGCGCTCAACCCGTTCGGCCTGATCCCGGTGCTGGTCGATGGCGATGTGGTGGTGCGCGAATCCAACAGCATCTGCCGTTATCTCGCTGCCAAGGCGGGCCGCCATGATCTGCTGCCGGCCGATCCGGCCGGCCGCGCCGGGGTCGAGCAATGGATGGATTGGCAGGCCACCGATCTCAATGGCAGCTGGAACTATGCCTTCCTCGCTTTGGTGCGCAAGAATCCGGCCTATGCCGATGCCGCCCAGACTGCGAAGTCTTTGGCGGAGTGGGACCGGCTGATGGGGCTGCTGGACCGGCATCTCGCCGCCAACGGCCCCTATGTCACGGGGAAAGACTTCACCCTGGCCGACATCGTGCTCGGCCTGTCCGCCCATCGCTGGCGCTCGACGCCGCATGAGCTGCCCGATCTGCCGGCAGTGATGGATTGGTACGACCGGTTATGCCTCAGAGAGGCTTTCCGCAAATACGGGCCGGGCGGCGGCCCCTAAATCAGGGACGCGGAAGCCGGCTGCGCAGCCCGACGGGCAGCAGGCCCAGCAAGCCCTGACGGGCCCTGTGCCACAGCGCCGACAGCAGCAGCAAAGCCGAGCCGATCAGCAGGCAAGTCATCGCCGCGCTCATATTCAGCGAACTCGCCTTGAACAGGGTGGTCAGGGCGTAAAGGACGTAGGCCAGGGCCGAGACCAGCAAAGCGCGCCGGTCGACGATCAATGCGACAGCGGCGAGCGCGAGATAGAGCACGATGGCGATGATGGCAGCGCCCAGGTCCGGCGGGGTCTGTTGAGCCGCCGCCGGCGCGAATAGAAAGCCGATCCCCGACAGGCCGAGCAGCGAAAAAGCCGGATGCACGATCATCGGCGCCGCGGCCAGATGCAGCCAGAACCCGACGTCCGAGCGGCGCGTCTTGCGCTCGGGGTCGCTGACGTCCCAATACATCGCCAGGGCGAATACGGCGAAACCGCCCAGCAGGAACAGGACGGCCGGCAATTGCTTGATGTCGGGCACCGCTCCCGCCGCCAGCATGGCTACCGCGCCGACCGTCACCGCAGCCCCCGCCGCCAGGGTGATGGGGACCATGAAACGCCGCCAATGCAGGTAAGCGCCGCCGGCGGTGAGGGCCAGCGCCGCGGCGGTTGTCGTCGGATGGGCGCCCGGCGTGGCCAGCAGCATCAGCAATCCGAAGAACAACGAGCCGCAGAAGGTCAGGAACAGCACGATACTGGGCAGGGCCATGCGCCGGCGCCGGGTGAAATATTCGCCCAGGCCCCAGCTCGCCGCCGCCATGGCGAAGCTTCCCGCCCAGGGCGATGCCGCCTTGGCCACCCAGTTCAGCGCGAACAGGGTCAGCAGGAGGGCGATCGAGACGAAGATGTCGTTGAAGCCGGTCAGCAGCCGGAAATGCTCCTCGTCCGCGGGGGATGACGCGCGTTGGCCGGCGACGAAGCTGCGGAAGGCAGCGGCGCCTTCCGGGCTCAGCACGCCGGCGGAAACCGCGGCATCGAGATCGGCTTCGCTATACATGGGCGTCCCCGGGCTGTCGGATCAGGCGCCGCGATTGAACAGATAGGGGTTGCGGAAGCGCGCCAGATAGGTCGGCACGATCGCTTCGGCGTCCTGCGGCACGATGCCCAGCTGCCTGAAGCCGGCGGCGCCGGTGGCGACATTGTCATGGCCTAGCAGGCGTACCTGGTCGGGGGTCAGCGGCGGATTGGGCAGCAGCGACAGGAACGGCGCCTTCAGCTTGGCGATCAGCATCGGCACCGGCACGACGCAACGCTTGCGCCCCGAGGCCTCCAGCGTCAGCTCCATGATCTGCTTCATCGAATAGACGCGCGGTCCGGCCAGCTCGAAGATCTTGCCGGCATAGTCGCCGGCGATGATGGTGGAAACCGCGGCGGCGACGTCGCCGACATAGACCGGCTGGAATTTCGTCCCTCCCGAGCCCCAGATGTCGATGCCGAAGCCCTTGGGGCGGAAACCGTCATTGAGGAACACCGGCAGCACCGGGGAGATGCTGGTCAGCTCGGCGAAGCGGTTGAAGAAACCGTCTTCGGGGCCGAACACCACGGACGGGCGCAGGATCACGGCGCCGGGGAAGGCTTCGCTGACCGCCTTCTCGCCTTCGGCCTTGCTGCGCGCATAGGCGGAATCGGACGTTTCGTCGGCGCCCAGGGCGGAAAAATGAATCAGCTGACCGACATTGGCCGCTTTCGCCGCGGCGGCGATGCGGGCGGCGCCGTCGACATGGATCGCCTTGAAGGTCTGGCGGCCGCGCTCATAAAGGATGCCGACCAGATTGATCACCAGATCGGCGCGCTCGACGGCGGCCTGCACCGAAAATTCCTTGGTCAGGTCGGCATAGACCGGCTCGACCTGTCCGACATCGCCGCGCGGGCGCAGATAGGTGGCGCCTTCCGGGTCGCGGGTGGCGACGCGCACGCGCCAGCCGGCGGCGGCCAGGCGCTGTACGATGTGCCGGCCGATGAAACCCGACCCTCCGAACACGGTCGCCAGGCGATAGGTGGGTTGGCGTGCGGCCATGGTTCAGGCTCCTCGATGCAAAAGTCTTTGTTGCTCGAAGCTAATTCACAAGCGGCCGAAGCGCAACCGATCGACGGTGCTGAAAAAAACCCATTGACTCAGGTCCGGCACCTGATTATTTCTCTGCGCCTCGGAACGCCGGAAGGCATCCGAACCGCACTGTGCCCAGGTGGCGGAATTGGTAGACGCACTAGCTTCAGGTGCTAGCGATCGCAAGGTCATGGAAGTTCGAGTCTTCTCCTGGGCACCACTCTCTCCGGTCGGAATCGATGATACATTATCATAAGGGCGACCTGCCCCCCGGCCTGGACTTCGGTAATTCCATCGCCATCGATAGCGAGACCATGGGTCTCCGCCTGCAGCGCGACCGCCTTTGCGTCGTGCAGCTGTCCGCCGGCGACGGAACCGTCCATGTGGTTCATTTCCCCGACCGCGATTATTCCGCGCCCAATCTGCGCCGCGTGCTGGCCGATCCGAAGATCACCAAGATCTTCCATTTCGCCCGTTTCGACCTGGCGATGATCCAGCGCTATTTCGGCATCGCCTGCCGCCCGGTCTATTGCACCCGCACCGCCAGCAAGCTGGTGCGCACCAACACCGAGCGTCATGGCCTCAAGGATCTGTGCATGGAGATGCTTGGCGTCGAGCTGTCCAAGCAGCAGCAGACCTCGGACTGGGGCGCCGCGACCCTGTCCCAGCAGCAGCTCGATTATGCCGCCTCGGACGTGCTTTATCTGCACCGCCTGCGCGACAAGATGGACGAGCTGCTCGTTCGCGAAGGCCGGACCGCTTTGGCCCAGGCCTGCTTCGACTTCCTTCCCGACCGCGCTGCCCTCGATCTGGCCGGCTGGGAAGAGGAAGACATTTTCGCGCACTGAATTTTGCCGTAAATTCACGGCAAAACAGAGTAGTCCGCCATGACCCTGGGAGATGGACGTCTGCCGATGACGCAGGACGCCGCTTTGCATTCCGACACCGCCGCTGATCTGGTGGCCGCCCGCCGCGTGCTGACCGCCGAGGCCGAGGCGCTGACCACGCTCGCCGCCCGCCTGGGCGCCGAATTTCCTCGCGCGCTCGATACCCTGACCCGGGCCGAGGGCGGCCGCGTGATCGTCACCGGCATGGGCAAGAGCGGCCATGTCGGCCGCAAGATCGCCGCGACCATGGCCTCGACCGGCACGCCGGCGATGTATGTCCATCCCGGCGAGGCCAGCCATGGCGATCTCGGCATGGTAACCAAGCGCGACGCCGTGCTGGCCTTGTCCAATTCCGGCGAGACGTCGGAACTGACCGACATCGTCACCTATACCCGCCGCTATGAAATTCCGTTGGTGGCGATCACCAGCCGCACCGAATCGAGCCTGGCCGAAGCCGCCGACGTGGCGCTGATCCTGCCCGACGTCGGCGAGGCCTGCCCGATGGGGCTGGCGCCGACCACCTCGACCACCATGATGCTGGCCCTAGGCGACGCTCTGGCCGTGGCCCTTCTGGAGCGGCAGGGTTTCTCGTCGGCCGATTTCCAGATCTATCATCCGGGCGGCAAGCTCGGCCGTCAGCTGATGAAGGTTTCGGGCCTGATGCATAAGGGCGACACGGTCCCGCTGGTCGAGCCGTCGCGCCCGATGAGCGAAGTGCTGCTGGTGATGACCCAGAAGAGCTTTGGCTGCGTCGGCGTGGTCGAGCCCGACGGCAGCCTGGCCGGCATCATCACCGACGGCGATTTGCGCCGCCACATGGAGGGCGGCCTGCTGAACCGCACCGCCGCCGAAGTGATGACCCGCGCGCCGCTGACCATCCGTCCCGGCATTCTGGCCGCCGAGGCGCTGCGCGTGATGAACGCCAAGAAGATCACCAGCCTGTTCGTGGTCGACGACTCCCAGCGCGCCATCGGCATCCTGCATCTGCATGATTGTCTCAGGGCGGGGGTGGCCTGAGCTTGGACGCGATGCTCGCCCTGTTGCGCATCGTTCTCGGCGGGGCCAATGCCCGCCGCTGGCATGTGTCCCAGCGCCGCCGTCAGGCCGGGCTGTGGGTGCTGACCGGCTATTCGCGCTTCGTCGGCATGATGAAGCTGGCCCTGCCCGCCACCGCCGTCGCCATCCTCGGCATCGTCGTGGCCTGGCCGCGCCTGGCGCCGCGCGACGAGCAGTTCCAGGTCGCCTTCGCCAATTTCAACGCCAAGAACGTCGACACCCAGTCGATGATCAATCCGCGCTATTACGGCACCGACGACAAGAACCAGCCTTATACCCTGACCGCCGACATCGGCACCCAGATCGACCAGCAGAACCAGCAGGTGCAGCTGGAGCGGCCGGTCGCCGACCTGCTGCGCCCCAATGGCGGCGGCATGGTGGGCAATTCCGATCTCGGCATCTTCCAGCAGAAGGACAACACGCTGGAACTCTACGGCCATGTCGATCTCTACCAGGACAAGGGCTACGAAGTGCACAGTTCCTCGGCCCATGTCGACGTGCTGCCCGGCAATGCCGAGGGGCAGGAGCCGACCCACGGAAAAGGTCCGGCCGGCACCGTTGTCGGCGAGGGGTTCCGTCTGTGGGACCGTGGCGATAGAATAATCTTCACCGGCAAAGCCAGAGCCGTCCTCAACGTGTCGAAAAGCGCTCAATGAAAAAAGCCGCCACCTTCCGGATTGCCGTGGGCCTGATCGCCGCCGGTCTCGTCACCGCAGCGCCCCTCGTCCTTGCCGACGACGCCAAGCCCACGCCACCGCCCGCGTCGCCGGCCCGTAAGGCCCAGCCGGCGCCGGCGCAGCCATCCGACGATATCGGCCTGTCGCGCTCGGACCAGCCGCTCGACGTCACCGCCGACCAGGGCATCGAATTCTCCAAGGACGCCAAGGAGATCATCGCCCGGGTCAACGCCAAGGCAGTGCGAGGCAACACCACGGTGACCGGCGATACTCTGACGGCCTATTACCGCGACAAGACCCCGCCGCCGCCGGGCGCCGCCGCGCCCGACAAGGGCAAGAAGCAGGCGGCGGCTCCGACGCCCGCCCCGGCACCGGCTCCCGGCCAGGCGGCGCCCGCTGCGGGGGATAAGCCGGCCGGCGACGGCACCGGCGGCAGCGAAGTGTGGCGCGTCACCGCCGACGGCAATGTCGACATCTTCACGCCGACCCAGCACGCCTATGGTGACCATGGCGACTATAATATCGACGACAAGGTGGTGGTGCTGACCGGCGACCATCTCAAGATGACCACGCCGCAGGACATCGTCACCGCCCGCGACACGCTGGAATATTGGGAAGACAAGCATCAGGCGGTGGCGCGCGGCAATGCCGTGGCGATCCGCGCCGAAAAGCGCATCCAGGCCGACACGCTGGTCGCCGACTTCGCCGAGAACAAGCAAAAGCAGATGGTCATCCAGGTCGCCCATGGCTACGACCATGTGGTTCTGACCACGCCGACCGAAGTCGTCACCGGCGACCGCGCCGACTATGTCATCGAAACCGGTATCGTCACCGTCACCGGTTCGGTTAAGATCAACCGCGCGGGCAATCAGATCGATGGCAACTACGCGGTGGTTAACCTGAATACCGGAATTTCCAAAGTTTTGTCGGCGCCGACGGGCAAACCGGGTGATCGCCAGGTCAAGGGTCTGTTCGTGCCGCAGAAGAAGACCCAGGCCCCGCCGCCCGCCGACAATACCGCTCCGAAAGGTCCCTGATGTCGGTTTCCGATGGGACGGCCGCGCATGCTATCGAGGATAGCGCCGCCGTCTCCAGCCAGGCGGAGGGCTTGGTCGCCTCCAATATCGGCAAGCGCTACAAGCGCCGCCCCGTGCTGCGCGACGTCTCGGTGCGCGTCAAGCGCGGCGAGGCGGTCGGCCTGCTCGGTCCCAATGGCGCCGGCAAGACCACCTGCTTCTATTGCATCACCGGCCTGATCAATCCGGACACCGGCACCATCACGCTGGACGGGCAGGACATCACCGGCCTGCCCATGTATCGCCGCGCCCGTCTCGGCATCGGTTACCTGCCGCAGGAAGCCTCGATCTTCCGCGGCCTGACGGTCGAGCAGAATATCGGCTCGATCCTCGAGGTGACCGAGAAGGACCGCGAGCGCCGCGAGATTCTGCTGGAAGATCTGCTGGCCGAGTTCTCGATCAGCCATCTGCGCCGCGCGCCTGCCCTGGCCCTGTCGGGCGGCGAGCGCCGCCGCGTCGAGATCGCCCGCGCCCTGGCCTCCAATCCCGCCTTCGTGCTGCTCGACGAGCCGCTGGCCGGTATCGACCCGATCGCCGTTTCCGATATCCGCGACCTGGTCGCGCATCTGAAGCATCGCGGCATCGGCGTGCTGATCACCGACCACAATGTGCGCGAAACGCTGGAAATCATCGACCGCGCCTACATTCTGCATGATGGGCGGGTGATGATGGAGGGGGCGCCGGCCGAGATCGTCGCCCATGAGGGAGTCCGCCGGGTCTATCTCGGCGAGCGGTTCAGCTTGTAAGCGCCAGGGGTCGTTCGCATGGCGCTAACTCCCCGGCTGGATTTACGGCAATCACAATCGCTGGTGATGACGCCGCAATTGCAGCAGGCGATCAAGCTGCTGCAATTGTCGAATATCGAGCTGTCCGCTTTCGTCGAGGCGGAGCTGGAGCAGAATCCCCTGCTCGAACGCGACGACAGCCCCGCGCAGATCACCGCCGAAGAAGCCCGGCAGGTCGAGGCTGCCGATGGCGCCCCGGTGCTGGACGGCCCCGGCGAGGAGCGCATGGTCGACAGCCTGCCCGGCCAGGCCGAAGAGGCGCCGCTCGACCTCGATTACGAGAACACCTTCACCAATAACGGCGCGGTCGACGATTCCGGAGACCTATCCGGCGATTTCGGCACGCGCGGCGGCCGCCATGATTTCTCCGACGATGGCGATTTCGAACTGACCCTGACGCGCGAGGAAAGCTTGCGCGATCATCTGATGAGCCAGCTCAATCTGGATTTCACCGAGTCGGGCGACCGGATGATCGGCATCTATCTGATCGAGATGCTCGACGAGGCCGGCTATCTGTCCGGCGATCTCGACGCGCTGGCGCAGTCGCTGGGCTGCGATCTTGAACGCGTCGAGGCGGTGCTGGCGCGGCTGCAGCGTTTCGATCCGCCCGGCCTGTTCGCCCGCTCGTTGTCCGAATGCCTGGCGCTGCAGCTGAGGGAGCGTGACCGGCTCGATCCCTGCATGCAGGCGCTGCTCGACAATCTGGAACTGCTGGGCAAGCGCGATCTGGCCGGTCTGATGAGGATCTGCGGCGCCGATACCGAGGATCTGGCCCAGATGATCGCCGAGATCCGCGCGCTGGACCCCAAGCCGGCGCTGGCCTTCGACCATCATGTGGCGCCCCCGGTTACGCCCGACGTGCTGATGCGCCCGGCCGTCGGCGGCGGTTGGCTGGTCGAGCTGAACAACGACACCCTGCCGCGCGTGCTGGTGAATACCCGCTATTACGCCAAGATTTCCGGCGCCTCGCGCAGCAAGGAAGACAAGACCTATCTGACCGAGCGTTTCCAGTCGGCCAATTGGCTGGTGAAGTCGCTGCATCAGCGCGCCACCACCATCCTCAAGGTCGCCACCGAGATCGTGCGCCAGCAGGACGCTTTCTTTCATCGCGGCATCCAATATCTGAAGCCGCTGGTGCTGAAGGACATCGCGCTGGAGATCTCGATGCATGAGAGCACCGTCAGCCGCGTTACCGCCAATAAGTTCATCGCCACGCCGCGCGGCATCTTCGAGCTGAAATACTTCTTTACCCAGGCGCTGGGCGGTTCGGATGGCGGCGAATCCCATTCGGCCGAGGCGGTGCGCCACCGGATCAAGACCCTGATCGACCAGGAACCGGCCACCGATATCCTTTCGGATGACAAGATCGTAGAGATTTTGAAAGCTGAAGGGGTCGATATTGCCCGGCGCACAGTCGCGAAATATCGCGAATCCATGCATATTCCATCGTCAGTTCAACGCAGACGCGATAAGATGCTGCAAGTCTAGATTGACTCTGGAGGGTCGCCCGGCATACAGTCCGGCGCTTTTCGAGGCCGGCGGTCGAAATTGGGGCGACGCGCTGGGAACCATTGGGGGAAACGCCGGTCGTCCATATCAGGATGCCAAGAGCGAAGGTTCCGAAGCCAAGCTGTACAACGTCATCAGGCGGTAGTCGCGCCATGAGGTTAGGTCATGGAGATAGTTGATTTGATCAGCCCCGAAGGGGTGGTGCCGAATTTGCGTGCCACGAGCAAGAAGCAAGCGTTACAGGAACTGGCCCGGCGGGCCGCCGATCTCACCGGTATGCAGGAAAGAGCGATCTTCGACGTTCTGCTGGAGCGCGAACGCCTGGGAACCACCGGCGTCGGAAACGGCATCGCCATCCCGCACGGCAAACTGCCGAACCTGCCCCGCCTGCATGGGCTGTTCGCCCGTCTGGAAAAGCCCATCAATTTCGACAGCATCGACGAGCAGCCGGTCGATCTGATTTTCCTGCTGCTGGCCCCGGAATCGGCCGGCGCGGATCATCTGAAGGCCCTGGCCCGCGTGTCGCGCCTGCTGCGCGACAAGTCGACCTGCGAGAAGCTGCGCGGCACCGACAGCGCCGAAGGGCTCTATGCCCTGCTGACCGAGAGCCCGGCGAGCTGCGCCGCCTGAACTGACGGTTTCAGAGTAGAAACGGCAACGCCGCCGGAGAGATGTCTCCGGCGGCGTCGCTGTTTGCGGGCTTTGGATTTGGATTACGAACCGGCGCCGGTCACGACCGTGGCGTTGACGACATGCGCGCCGGGGATGGCGGTGGCGACCGAGTCGACCTCGTCGGATTCCAGCTGGGAATCGACCACACCTCGGACATAGACGGTCTGGCCGACCACCTGGACCTGGAGCACATCGGCCTTCAGCGCCGCTTCGTGCTTCAGCAGGACGCGCACTTGCTGGCTGGCGGCATCGGCCGGGGTTTCGGCCAGGACGGGGGCGGCGGCGGCAACAGCCAGGATCGCGGCCCTGGCGACATTGATCATAGACATAACAGCCTCACTTTCGTTCGAATACCGCGCTCGTTCGCGGTGAAGGAACAATAGGGCGAGGCAGCGCGTCCGCTAATGCCCACGCGGCGCAGTCACATGACTGTGCGGATCATCTGATCAATGAGCGCTGACAGGGGTGCGATCAGCCTGCAGCGCGGCCGCAAAGGCGAGTTCGCGGTTGGGGGCGAGCGCGAGCGAGGTGCCGTCGGCGCCGATGATGGCCCAGGCTTTGTTGCCGTCGACGCTGACTTCGCGGATATAAGCGACATCCTCGACGCCCAGCATGGCGAAGGCGTGCTCGCTCATGGGGCTGGTGCCGGAATTGCTGCCTTGTTTGGTCTGCATGATTATTTTCCTTTCGAAACGCCGAGAGCATTGCCGTCGATGGTATTCGACCCTGCCTGCTCGATCTTGACCGTGCGCACCCGGGTTTCCGGGAGGGGCCGCTGCAGATCGATATGCAGCAAGCCATTGTCCATAGTGGCGTTCTTGACCTCGATTCCCTCGGCCAGCACGAAAGCGCGCTGGAATTGCCGCGCGGCGATGCCGCGATGCAGGAAGATCCGGTTCGGGTCGTCTTCGGCCTGGCGGCCGCGGATGACCAGCTGATTGTCCTCGATCGAGACCTGCAGGCAATCCATCGTGAAACCGGCGACGGCCAGCGTGATGCGCAGTCCGATTTCACCGATCTGTTCGATGTTGTAGGGCGGATATCCCTCGCCGGAGGTCTTGGCGATCCGATCCAGCACGCGCTCGAAATGATCGAAGCCGAGCATATGCGGGCTGTTGAACACGGATACACGGGTCATGGTAATAGCGTCCTCCTCCGTCGAGCGAGTCCGGCTTGGGCCCAGATACCCCGGCGCCCTAACCGGCGGTCCGAACATCGGCACCACCTGACGCTATATTTCGGTTTCACGACGGTCGCCGTCAAGAAGGAACGAATGGCGGCGCGATGAGTTCCCGCCGCGTCTGCGACATGGCTGGGGCGCGGATAAAGAAAAGGCCGCGGAAGTTGCCCTCCGCGGCCTGAGTGTGCTTCGCGAAACTTATCAGCCGGCGACGTGGCCGGTGGTCTTGATCAGCCACAGACGGGCGAGGTCGTTGACCGCATCGCCGCCCTTGATCTGCTTCCAGGTGGCGACCGCGTCGGCCTTCTTGCCGGCGGCCAGCTGGACGATACCGAGATGCAGCTTGGCTTCGTCGGGGTTCTTCAGGCCGCCCTTGGCGATGCCGGCCTGGATCAGGCTGATCGCCTTGTCGTACTGGCCATAGCCGTAATAATCCATGCCGGTGCTGACCAGGCTGCTGCCATCGGCCTTCTTGCCGGCTTCGGTCTCGGACGCGCCGAGGCCGGGCTGGTCGGAATCGACCGAACGCTTGGCCATGTCACGCAGACGGCCATGACGCTCGGCTTCGGCACCGGTGCCGAGAACGCCGTTCTTGTAGCCCTTGTCGACGATGGCCTTGGCTTCGCCCGGCAGGCCGGCCTGGATGGCCAGCTCGGCATATTCCATGTACTGGCCGGCGTTGGACAGGCCGCCGACGGCGTCCTGCACGCGGTACAGATCGAGGTCGAGCTTGCCCGAGACGCCCGGCTTGTTGGCGACCTGGTGAACCAGATCAGCCCAATATTCCGGCTTCGGATAGGCGGCGGTCAGCTTTTCGAGAGCGGCGGCATAGGCCTTCTTGTCGCCCTGCTTGGTGGCGGCCGAGGTCTCCAGCTGGTAGAGGGTCTCAGGCGCCTGCTGGCCGGACTTTTCGTAGGCGTCGATCGCCTCGTTGCTGGCCTTGTTGGTATTGGCGAAGTCGTTGTTCAGGTAATAGGCCTGAGCCAGCAGGCTGCGCATCTGCAGGTCGGAGCCACCGGCCTGGAAATAGCGGCCGATCCAGGTCGCGGACGCGGCATAGTCCTTCGACTTGAAATAGGCGCCGGCAATGGCCTGGACGAACTGGATCTTCTGCGGGGGCGGCAGGTTGCCGCCATTGCCCAGGGCATCATAGGCCTTGGCGGCCTGAGCCGGCTCTTCGCCGCCGATGGCGGCGATCAGGCGCAGCTGCTCGATGATGCTTTCTTCGTAGGGCGACTTCTTGGAGGCGGCGTCGGCTTCCTTCAACTTCGCCAGAGCTTCGCCGTACTTCTTTTCCTTGATGGCGGCCTGGGCCGCCTGCAGGGGCTTGGCGAGCTCGGGGCTGACCTTGTTCTCATCGTCCGCAGCGTAGGCGACGTTGCCGGTAACGGCCTGCAGAATGACGGGCGAGGTAATGGCGACGGCGCAGGCAATGCCGAAACCGGCCAACGCCCGACCGGAGAAAAGTCGGCTCTTCATAAACAAGGTCCTTGCGAGTTGAGGTTGGTGACGGGGAATCAATCAGTCCGCGAACTGTTCGTTCCCGATGATGCCGATCTTGGTGACCCCCAGGCGTTGAGCGGACGCCATCACCGCGGCGACGAATTTGTAGGTCGCCAGCTTATTGGGTCGCACATGCACCTCGGGCTGGACAGCCGGATCGACCGCTTCGGTCTTCAGGCGCCATTCCAGGGTCTGGCGATCGGGAACCACCTGACCGTTCCAGGTCACGGTGCCATCGAAGTCGACGGCGATCTCGACGACCGGCGGCGGTTCGTTGTTGGTCGGCGGCGGGGCGCCATTCGGCATGTCCAGCTTCACCGCGTGGGTCTGGACGGGGATGGTGATGATCAACATGATCAACAGCACCAGCATCACGTCGATCAGCGGCGTGGTGTTGATGTCGACGACCACATCCGGATCACCGGAGCCGCCACCCTGTCCGACATTCATTCCCATGATTTGATCCTTTTACTCTGTAAGGGAGCGCCGGCGATCCGGCGCTCCCACACGTATGTTCTGGTTCAGTATCAGCCGCTGCGTATCAACCACGCGGGGGCGGCTCAGTGATGAACCCGATCTTAGCGATGCCGGCACGCTGGCAGATGAAGACGACGCGGCCGACCGATTCGTAGCGCGTATTAGCGTCGCCACGAATATGGACTTCCGGCTGCGGGTCCTTGACCGCCACTTCCTTCATGCGCTCGAGAAGGCTGGCCGAATCGGGCACCGCCCGCTCGTTCCAGTAGATGTTGCCTTCCTTGTCGACAGAGATGTTGATGTTCTCCGGCTTGGTCTGCGTCGGAACATTGGTCTCTTTCGGCAGTTCGACTGGCACCGTTTTGGTCACCACCGGGATGGTGATGAGGAAGATGATGAGCAGCACCAGCATGACGTCGACGAGCGGCGTCGTATTGATGGTGGAGTTCAGTTCGTCTTCATCACCGTCGGCAGATCCGACATTCATTGCCATGGTAGGTCACCCTTTGCTGGCTGTTGGGCCTGCGAGGCTTAGATGTTGCCGCTCAGGATGACGTTGTGCAGATCGGCACTGAAGGTACGAACCTGCTCGACGCACTGCTTGTTACGACGGACCAGCCAGTTGTAGGCCAGCACGGCGGGAACGGCGACGAACAGACCGAAGGCGGTCATGATCAGCGACTCACCGACCGGACCGGCGACCTTGTCGATCGAGGCCTGGCCAGCGACGCCGATGGCGGTCAGCGCCTTGTAGATGCCCATAACGGTACCGAACAGACCGACGAACGGCGAGATCGAGCCGACGGTGGCGAGAACGGCCAGGCCGCCCTGCAGACGCGAGACGATCTGCTCGACCGAGCGCTGGATCGACAGGCCGACCCAGGTGTTCAGATCGATCTTCTCGACCAGCGAGCCTTCATGGTGCTCGACGGCTTCCAGGCCCGAGGCGGCCAGGAAATAGAAGGGGCTCTTCGGATCGAGGGTCTTGGCACCCTCCTTCAGGGTCTTGGCCTTCCAGAAGGTCGCGTTGGCCTTCTTGGCCTTCGACAGCAGGAGGCCCTGCTCGACCAGCTTGGTGATCATCACGTACCAGGTCGAAACCGACATGATGATCAGAACGAGCAGGGTGCCACGAGCAACGAAGTCACCACCGGCCCACAGGGCCTCGACGCCGTAGGGGTTTTCAACCTGCACGGTGCCGGGAGCGGTCACGCCACCGCCCGGAACGGCGCCAGCCGCGGTGTCCTCGGCGAAAGCCGCGACGGTCGGCAGGGCGCAGCTGACGGCGACAGCGGCGGCCAGGGAGATAGCGGCACCGCGTGCCATCAAAGACTTCAAAAGCGACATATTACTCCTCCGAATTCCTATACGAAGTTCTGTTCAAAGAGATTACTGCAGGGTCCAGGTATATTTGATGCGAGCCCAGGTCTGCTCGGGCTTGCCATCGACAGTGCCCGGCTTGAACTTGCAAAGCTCCATCGCGCTCTTGGCGGCCTCGTCGAGACGAGGATGGCCGCTCGAGGTCTCGACCCGGCTTTCGGCAACCCTGCCGTCGGTACCGATCAGGAAGTTCAGCACCACGGTGCCGGTTTCTTCCATGCGGCGCGACACGGCCGGATATTCCGGCTTGCGGCAGTTGTTGTTGGCGTCGATGACCGCGGGAACGACGACCGGCTCATGCTTGACGGCAGGCGGAGCGGGCGGCGGCGGCGGTTCGGCCGGGCGCTGAGTCGTGACCGCGGTGATCGCGTTGGCCGACGGGGCCGTGCGCACCTGAATGTCCGGCATCGGAATGAAGGGCGGCGGCGGCGGCGCCAGCTTCGGCGGCGGCGGCGGCGGCGGGGCGTCCGGCGGCTTTACTTCTTCGATAAGTTTGGTCTCCAGCGGCTGCTTCAGCACTTCAATGGCCGAATGCCCGAGCCCGGTCACGAACAGGTAACCGAGTCCGATGTGAAGGAGGACCACGACGAGAAAGCCGATACCAGATTTTTTCGGGTCTTTCTGCTGCCGCGCATAATTCATCCGAATTGTCTCCTGCGCTAAACCAGGGTGCCGCGGGCCTGACGGACCGGCAGCAGCCTAACGAATGTCGATTGATGGGTACGCACATCGCCGCCGAAAGCGGAGGAGATGGCATGACCAGTGGACTTGGAAGTGGCCCGGAAAAGGAAAGGATGCGGAACAGGCGCGGAGACGAAACGGCCGATGCGACGGCCGGAGCCGGTGCTCAGGTCGCAGGAGAGATCGCCCGTGCCGATGGCACGACGCGAAATAATCCTCTTCGGCAACCCTTGTCCCATTCCGATCGACTTCCGTTTCCTGACAGCATTGGCACGTTAACACCCGGTGAGCGGTGGATGCGTTACTCGCGTGACCAAAACCTAAACCACTATGATTTTCGGAACTTTTGAGGTCCCTTTTCTTCGTCGCCGGACCGCTTTCGTTAGTGACACGAAGAGCGTTACGGCGATCCCACCCCCTTGGGCCTGAACTGCACTGTAAGGGCGGCGGCGCGATTGTCAATAGATGGTTTTGGGGCATTTTACGCATTTTTATTGCGCCGCAAAAACTTGCCTATATCTTGTGCACGGCCGGTGGATAACTTCACAATTTGTAGGCAAACCGCCCCTCTCAGCGGGTCGTTCCGACACGGTCGAACGCAAAATGGCCACACTGTTGCGAGTCCGCCAGTGAGAGGTTCGCCGATAACGCGCAATTTTATTGCGAAATGCCGGTTCACCGATTCTCGCGCTTCGCGAGCCCCTGGACGAGCTTGCCGATGAGGGCGAGATCGGCGTTGCCGAAGCCCTCGCGGCGACGGGTGCCGACCGCCAGCGCCACGCCCCCGCACAGGGGGGTGACCAGCACTCTTTTCAGATCGAAGCCGCGCAGGGGGGCGCTCCATCCCCCTTCCCCCTCCTCGAATGTTTCGGCCTCGAAGGTCAGCGCGCCGCCGCCGTCCATCACCCGATCGAGCGGGCTGCCCATGAAGCCGAGGGAGAGATCGAGGCCATGGTCGCGGTCGAAGATCTCGACGGGGCGCCCGGGCGCCCAGGCGGTCGCCCGCGACAGGACGCCGGGATGCAAGGTGCGGCGGTAGAGCGCCAGCCGGTCGGCCTGGACGCCGGCCCCGGTCAGCCGGCGCCCCAGCCCGGCGACGCTGTCGGCGTCGCCGAGCCAGTCGGCGGGGCGCTTCACGGCCGGGCCCTCAATGCGCCCCGCCGGCCGAGGCGGGCCCGCTCGGCTTCTTCAGCAGCAGCGAGGCGGCCAGGGCCAGGATCAGCGCGCCGCCCAACAGGAAGAAGGTGTCGGAGAAGGCCATGACGAAGGCCTGCTTGTGGATCACTCCGCCGATGGCGACCAGCGCCTTGTGCGTGGCGGTGGCCGGGTCGGCCACGCCATGGCTCTGGAAGTAGGCGGTCAGCTGATCGAGGCGCGACCGCGTGGCGGGATCGAGCATCGACACCGGCTCGTTCAGCACGTTGGAATGATATTGCTCGCGCTTGGTGAGATAGGTCTGCAGCGAGGCGATGCCGATGGCGCCGCCCAGATTGCGCATCATGTTGAACAGGGCCGAGGCCGAGCCGGCATTCTCATGCTCGATGCCGGCATTGGCGACGGCGGACAGCGGCGCGAAGCACAAAGCCTGGCCGACGGCGCGGATGATGTTGGGCAGCATCAGCTGGTCGCCCGCGTAATCGCTGGTCATGAACACGTTGAAGAAGTTGCTGCCGGCGAACAAAGCGAAGCCGATGGCGATGATGATGCGCGGGTCGAGCCTCTTCATCAGCCGGGGAACCACCGGGATCAGGATCAGCTGGGGCAGGCCGGTCCAGGCCAGCACCATGCCGATCTGCTCGGAATTATAGCCCTGAATACGATCGAGATATTCCGGCAGGATGAAGACCGAGCCGTAAAGCGCCACGCCGAGCAGAAAGTTGGCCACCATGCCGAAGCCAAAATTGCGGCGCAGGACGAGGCGCAGATTGAGCAGCGGCTTCCTGCTGGTCAGCTCGACCCACAGGAACAGGATCAGCGACACGGCGGAAATCACCGACAGGCGGGTGATGAACACCGAGCCGAACCAGTCGTCCTTGTTGCCTTCCTCGAGCACCGTCTGCAGGCAGCCCAGACCGATCGCCATGGTGGCGATGCCCGGCCAGTCGCCCTGTTTCAGCAGCTTCAATTGCATCGGCGCGCCGCGGTCGAGCGCGTACCACAGCATGCCGATCAGCAGGCTGCCGGGGACGAGATTGACGTAGAAGATATATTGCCAGCTGTAATGTTCGGTCAGATAGCCGCCGATGGTCGGGCCGATCGCCGGGGCGAAGGTGGCCGACAGGGCGAACATCGCCATGCCGATCGGCAGCTTCGATTTGGGCAGCAGGGTGATGATGATGGTGAAGGCCATCGGGATCAGCACACCACCGGTGAAACCCTGCAGGGCCCGCATGACGATCATCTGGCCGAGGCTGTGCGCCATGGCGCAGCCGGCGGAAAAGATGACGAACAGCACGGCGTTGGTCAGCAGGTATTTGCGCACCGTGAAGGCGCGGGCCAGCCAGCCCGACAGCGGGATGACGATGATTTCGGCCACCAGATAGGAGGTCGAGATCCAGCCGCCATCGTCGATGCCGGCGCCGATGGCGCCCTGGATGGTGTTCAGCGAGGCGTTGACGATCTGGATGTCGAGCACCGCCATGAAGGCGCCGAGGGTGGCGGCGATCACCGCGATCCAGGTGCGCAGCGGAACAGGGTCGCTCATGATAGGCGGCCTCCACCGACGGCCAGGAACAGCTTGATGGTGTCGGTATAGCGCTGGGCGCGGGCGCGCACGGCGCCGAGTTCGGCTTGTTCGGCCTGGCGCTGGGCGTCGAGCACCTGCACCACCGAGGCGTTGCCGACGCCATAGCCGAGGCGGGTCAGCGACAGGGCCGAATTGCTGGTGGTCAGCGAACGGGTCTCGCTGTCGAGCTGGTCGGAATCATTGCCCAGCGCGTGCAGCGTGTCGGCCACCTGACCGAAGGCTTCGACCACCGTCTGGCGGTAATCGGCCAGGCTTTCCTGATAGGAATCCTCGGCGGCCTTCTTCTGGGCGGTCAGTTCGCCGCCATGGAAGATCGGCAGGCTGACGCCGCCCAGCAGGGTCCAGGCCATACCGGCCGGTCCGCCGGTCAGGCCCTGTTCGGCGAGATTGGCCGACAAAGAGATGTCGGGATAGAAGGCGGCCTCGGCGATGCCGATCCCGGCGCTGGCGGCATGCAGCCGCGCCTCGGCGGCACGGATGTCGGGACGCGCCCGTACCAGCTGGGAGGGCAGAACCACCGGCAGGTCGGCCGGCAGGGTGAAGCCGTCCAGGGCGAAGTCGGGCGCGCGCCATTCGGCCGGGCTTTTGCCGACCAAAGTGGCCAGGGCGTCCTCGGCGACGCTGAGCTGCTGGCGCAGGCCGGGCAGCAAGGTGCGGTCGCGGTCGAGCTGGCTCTGCGCCGACAGCACGTCGATGTCGGTGACGCCGCCGGTGCCGCGCGCCGCGCGCACCAGCTCGAGGGTCTTCCGGTCGGAGTCGATGATCCGCCCGACCGCGGCGATCTGCGCCTTGAGCGAGGCGATCTGCACCGCCTGCAGGGCGACATTGCCGGTCAGGGTCAGCAGGGCGGCGTCGACTTCGTCCTGCGCCACATCCGCCTGGGCCTCGGCCTGCTCGACGCCGCGGCGGTTCTTGCCGAACAGATCGGTGTCATAGGACACCGTCGCGCCGGCGCTATAGGCCGAGAACAGCGGAAGGTTCTTGGCTTCGGGCCCGAGGGTCGAGGCGCCCAGCCGATTGCGGGCGATGTCGGAGTTGGCGTCGATCTGCGGCAGCAGCTTGGCGCCGGCGACGCGGATGCCTTCCTGGCTGCGGGCCAGACGGGCCTTGACCGAGGCCAGGGTCCAGTTGCCCTCCACCGCCTGGCCGACCGTGCGGTCGAGATCGGGCGATCGCAGCAGGGCCCACCAATCGGCGCGCAGCTTGTCGCCCTCGGCCAGGCGCTGGTCGGGCGGAAGTACTGCCGGATCGGCGGTGTAGGAGGTGACCTCGGGAGCCTTGGGAGCTTCGAAATCGGGCCCGACACTGCAGGCGGCGACGCCGAAGGCCAGGCTCAGCGCGGCGGCGCCGCGCAGCAGAGCGCGGCTCATGACTTCACCTTTGCGCTTTTCGTATCGACATCGGCCTCGATCGACATGCCGGGGCGCAGCTCGCCGGCATGGCCGGCGAAATCGTCGATGCGGATCTTCACCGGGATGCGCTGGACGATCTTGGTGAAGTTGCCGGTCGCATTGTCGGGCGGCAGCAGGCTGAATTCCAGGCCGCTGGCCGGCGACAGGCTGTCGATATGGCCCTTGAAGCGGGTGCCGTGCAGGCTGTCGATCTCGATCTCGACCGGCTGGCCGTTCTTCATGAAGCCGACCTGGGTCTCCTTGAAATTGGCCACGACATAGACCTGGTTCAGCGGCACCAGGGCCAGCAGCTGGGTGCCGGCTTGGACATATTGGCCGACGCGCACCGAGCGGGCGCCGACGGTACCGTCGATCGGCGCCGTGATGATGGTATAGGACAGGTTCAGCTCGGCCTGCTCGACCTGAGCCTTGGCCCGGTCGCGGTCCGCCACCGCCAGCACGCGCTGGGCGTTCAGGATGTCGACCTGCTGGCGGGCGGTGCTGACCGCGGCGATCTGGCGGCGCAGAACCGCATCCTTGTCGAGGCGGTCGGTCGAGGCCTGTTCGGCCTGCTGTTCCGAGCCATAGCCGACAGTGGCCATCTTGGCATAGCGGGTGTCGTTGCGCCGGGCCTGGTCGAGTTCGGCGCGGGCGGATACCGCGCTGGCCTCGGCTTGGTCGATCACCGAAGCCTGCGCTTTCAATTGCGCGTCGATCTGGCCGATGGTGGCCTCGGCGGCGGCCAGATTGGCGCGGGCCTGGTCGAGCGCGGTGCGGTAATCGCGGTCGTCGATGCGCGCGACCACCTGGCCGGCCTTGACCGCCTGGTTGTCGTCGACCAGCAGCTCGGCGATGTAGCCGGACACTTTCGGGGCGACGATGGTGGAGTCGGCTTTGACATAGGCGTCGTCGGTGCTTTCCACATATTGGCCGACGGTGATGTAGTGATAGCCGAAATCGATCGCGGCCAGGATGGCGGCGGTAACCACCACGCCGAGCACGGTTTTGCGGACAGTCTTGCCGCGGGCGCCGGTTTCCACGGCGGGAGGAGGGGTAATCGCGTTCATGAAACTTCTCCGGGGGGAGGCTGAAAAACTGGCCGGAGAATGGTCTATTGCGACGCAAACGATAATTCGTGAAGATTGGAAAAGATTATTAAGCCAGACGGGATAATCAGGTGGATCGTCTCACCAGCATGAACGTCTTCGTCAAGGTCGTGGATTGCGGCGGCTTCTCGGCCGCGGCGCGGCGGCTCAATATGTCGGCGACGATGGTCAGCAATCATGTGCAGTCGCTGGAAGAGCATCTCGGCGCCCGGCTGCTGAACCGTACCACCCGCAGCGTCGGCCTGACCGAGACCGGCCGGGCCTATTACGAACGCTGCACCGGCATCCTGGCCGAGATCGAGGACGCCGACCGCGCCGCCGGCGCCTTGCATTCGACGCCGATGGGCACGCTGAGGCTTTATACCAATCCGCACATCGTCCGTTTCCTGTCGCCGGTGATCTCGGATTATCTGCGGGCCTATCCCGCCGCCGCGGTCGATGTGACCGGCGGCGACCGCATGGTCGATCTGGTCGAGGAAGGCTACGACCTGGCGGTGCGCACCTTCCGCCCGGTGGAATCGGCCCTGATCGTGCGCAATCTATCGGTCTGGAATCATATATTGTGTGTGGCGCCCGGCTATTTCGCCGATCATCCACCGATCGAGAGCCTGGCCGATCTGACCCGGCACAATTGCATCCGCTATGCCTTCTATCCCTATGGCGACGAATGGCACTTCATCGGGCCGGATGGCAAGCTGGCCAGGGTGCGCATCTCGGGCACGCTGGTCAGCAATGTGGCCGAGGTGCTGCGCGTGGTGGGGCTGAACGGCCAGGGTGTGTTCCTGGCCCCCAGCTTTCTGGTCGAAGAGGATATAGAGGCGGGGCGGCTGATCGAGATCCTGCCGGACTGGCGCCCGGTCGAATTCACCATCAACGCCCTCTACCCCCATCGCCATCAGCTGTCCAGCAAGGTCCGCATCTTCATCGACCTGATGGCGGAACATTTCGCCCGCCACCGCCGCTGGCTCGATCTCACGTCCTCGGGGCCGTGAGAAGCGATCTGGCGGTGTCGACCATGACCAGCCAGGACCCGGCCATCAGCGCGATGTCCTTGATGACCAGGCGTCCGGCGCCGGACAGATAGGGAAAGCCGTGCTGGGCGTCGCCCAGGGCCGGCACCCAGGCTTCCGGCGTGGTGACCAGGAACGACAAGGTGACGAACGGGGTCAGGAAGGACAGCACCGCCCCGGCCATGCCGAGCCGGCGCGACACCAGGCCCGACAGCACCAGCACGCCGATAATCAGCTCGACCGTGCCCAGTCCTTCCGAGAAGCCATAGGTGTTGTTGCCGGTCTGCCAGACGCGCTCGGCCGGTTTCAGCTCGCCTTCATGGGTCATGTGCGCCTTGTACTCGGCCGGATGTTCGTAAAAGAACGACATGACCGGGCTGTTGGCGACGAACGGCGTGATGCTGTCGGCTTCGTAGGGGATGAATTTCAGGAAGCCGATCCACAGGAAGATCACCGCCGCGGCGATCCGCATGAAGTGGATACCCAGCCGGGCCGAATTCGGCCCGGCGACGATGATGAGGCCGCGATTGACCAGAGCGTTCATCTCAGCCCTGCTCTCCGGCGGCATCGAAAGCGTCGAGCGTGCGGGTCGAATAGACCAGCGCGGCGCCGGCATTGACGGCGATCGCGGTGCCCAGGGCTTCCGCCAGTTCCTCCTTCGAGGCGCCCAGCTTGCGGGCGGCGTCGGCATGGACGGTGATACAACCGTCGCAGCGCAGCGATACGGCGACGGCCAGCGCGATCAGTTCGCGGGTCTTGGCGTCGAGATGACCGGTCTTCTGGCCGGCGCCCGACAGGCCGGCATACCCTTTTACGGTTTCCGGGCTGAGTTTCGACAGGCCGCCGACACCGGCGAGAACCTGCTGGCGATATGTGTTCCAATCCATCATATGCATGATTGCCTCCTTGGCTAAACGGTAGGGAGACCTTAGGATTTTCGGGATTTTTCGCGAATGGCCGGGCGGCGCACAGAAATGACCGGGCGGATCAAATGACGGACGTGCTGAGCGGTTTGGCGCCGCTGTTGCGGGTGCGGCCCGAATTACAGGATGTGTGCCGCTTCGGCGGCGCCTGGTCTTCGCCCCATGACGCCGAGAAACGCGGCTGGGCCTATTTTCATATCGTCACCCGCGGGCGCTGCGCGCTCGACCGGCCGGGCCGCGGCCCGATGATTCTCGAGACCGGCGACGTGCTGCTGCTGCCCCATGGCGATGCGCATATCCTGCGGGCCCGCGAGCCCGGCCAGCGTCCCGCGCCGCCGGTGGCGGTGGATTATTCCAATGCCATCCGGGTCAAGGCCAGCGTCGGGGTCGAGGCCGATACCGAGCTGATCTGCGGCCGTCTGCATTTCGACGGCGTTCCGGAAAATCTGGTGATCGCCGCCTTGCCCGAAATCATCGTGCTGGCAACCAGGCTCCCCGGGGGCGGCGCCGAGCGCCTCGACCGCTTCGCCCTGCTGATGGGCTCGATCCGCGACGAGCTGGACGGCAATCGCGCCGGCGCCGCCGCCATCGCCGCCGACCTGGCCAGCGCCCTGCTGGTCATGATGCTGCGCGACCATCTCGAAGCGGCACCGCCGCCAAACGGGCTGCTCGCCTTGCTGGCCCAGCGTCCGACCGCTCAGGCGGTGCTGGCCATGTTGACCGACCCGGCGCGCGACTGGACCCTCGACGAACTGGCCGACCGTGCCGCCGCCTCGCGCGCCACGCTCGTCCGTGCTTTCCGCAAAGCGGCGGAGATCGCGCCCTTGGCCTTTCTGACCGAAATCCGCCTCGGCCTGGCGCGCCAAAGGCTGATGAGCGGAAGCGCTTCCATCGGCGAGATCGCCGACGAGGTCGGCTATCAGTCCGAAGCAGCGCTCAGCCGTGCCTTCCTGCGCCGGTTCGGTATCCGGCCCGGGAGTCTCAAGCCTTCAACGCCAGCGCAGGGGCAAGCCGCCCTTGCGGCGGACGACCCGGCGGGGGCGGAGACGCCATAGGCGTTCGGCGCCGGGGAAGCTGGCGATCTCGGGCGACTCGAGCACCAGTTCGGTGTCACCGGTGATCTGCAGCAGCGTGCCGGCGGTGAAATCGACGAACACCACGCCCGCCTTGGGATTGGCCGCCAGATTACCCAGCGTATTGAAATAACGGTTGCCGGAATAATCCGGGATGGTCAGCACGCCATCGGCGCCGATCCGCACGAAACCGGCCTCGCCGCCCCGGTGCGAGACATCGACCTGGCGGTTGCCGTCCCAGCCCGTCGCATAGGACGCGACGAAGAAAGTGTCGGCCGCCTCGATCTGGGCGCGGGCTTCGTCATCGAGCGCGTCCATCTTCTCCGGCAGGTCGACGCTTTCCCCGGTGATCGCAGCCGGGCCGCGCAGGGTGATGTATTTCGGGCAATTGCCGAAGCTCTGCCCGACCTCCAGCGAGAAGCCGCGTCCGCTGCGATTCCGCACCGGCCCGTTGAGGCGGTTGCGCCGCCGGGTGGTCAGGTCGATGCCCAGCAGGGCTGCCGGCTCGCCATCCTTCAACCCCGCTTCGGCCGGGTCGAACGGATCGGGCGGGATGGCCAGGTCGAGCTGGAACGGATCGGGCGAGGACAGAAAGCCCGGCCGCCCCGCCCGGACCGTCGCCCAGACGTCGCCCTCGCCATCCACCGCGCCGAGCACGGCGAAGGGCAGCAGCGGGAAGAAGGCGCGGTGCTGCTCGGTCAGATGATCGCGCACCACCTTGGCGCCGATCTCGGCCAGCGGCTCGTCGAGGCCGACGGTGCGCTGCAGGGCGATCTCGCCCTCATGCCAGGGTGCTGCCACGATCGGTCTCCGGAAACGGCACGAAGCCGGGCAGCGCCTCGACACGGGCGAGCCAGGCACGCACCTGGGGATAGGGCGCCAGATCGACATCCCCCTCGGGGGCGCGGGCGATATAGGAATAAAGAGCGACGTCGGCGATGGTCGCATGGTCCGCCGCCAGCCAGTTCCGGCCGGTTATGCTCTGTTCGACCAGCTTGAGGATGGCGTGCGCCCGGGCGATCACTTCCTGATGATCGAACACGGCGCCGAACAAGGTGACCAGGCGCGCGGCGCAGGGACCGAAGGCGATCTGTCCGGCGGCGACCGACAGCCAGCGCTGGACGCGGGCGGCGCCGACGGCATCCGTGGGCAGCCAATCGCCGCGGCCATGCTTGGTGGCCAGATAGACCAGGATGGCGATGGAGTCGGGAACGATCACGCCGTCATCGTCGAGCACCGGCACCTGGCCGAACGGGTTGATCGCGCGGAAGACCTCGCCATGCTGCTCGCCGGCGTGAAGGTCGACCGGGATCAGTTCATAGTCCAGCCCCAGCAGGCCGAGGAACAGGCGCGCACGGTGGGCATGGCCGGACAAGGTGACGTCGTAAAGCTTCATCGTGGGGACTCCCGCTGCATTGGACCACGAGGAAGATAGCTCTCCCGGATTTCAGCGGAAGACGCGCATTTCGCGAGTCATCCTCCCGGATTTCAGAAGGGATGCAGATCGGCGAGGCGGCGGCGCAGAGCCGGCGCGGCGAAATCGAGGAAGGCGCGCAGTTTGAGCGGCAGCGGCCCCTGTCCGGCATGGACCAGGGAAACCGGCCAGGGCTGCGGCTCGAATTCTTCGAGGATGGTCACCAGCCTGCCGTCGCGCACCGGCTGGACGACCTGATAATGCAGCACGCGGGCCAGGCCGATGCCGGCGATGGCGGCGTCGATGGCGGCCTCGGCGGTGTTGACGTCGAGGCGCGAGCGGACCGGAATCCGGGTCTCGAACGTCCAGTCCGAGGTCGGGCGGGCTCCCGCCGCGTCGATGCAATCATGCCGCGCGAGGTCGGTGGGATTTTGCGGGGTGCCACGCCGGGTCAGGTAATCGGGGCTGGCGACCACCACCCGGCGCATCATGCCGATCTTCAGGGCGATCAGCGCGCTGTCGGCCAGCGGCCCGATGCGCAGGGCCAGGTCGACATGGTCCTCGACCAGTTGCAGGCGGCGGTCGGCCAGGAACAGCCGGACATCGACGTCGGGGAAGGCGGCCAGGAACTCCAGCACCACCGGCAGCATATGCAGCCGCCCGAACACCAGGGGTGCCGTGACCACCAGCTCGCCGCGCGGCGCATTATATTCCCCCGCCGCGGCGCGTTCGGCCTCGCTGACCTCTTCGAGGATGCGGCGGCAGGCGGCGACATAATCGCGTCCCGCGTCGGTCAGGGCGGTCTGGCGGCTGGCGCGGGTCAGCAGACGGGTTTTGAGGTGGGATTCCAGATCGGCGATCTTGCGGCTGACGCTGGACAGCGGGATGCCGAGGCGGCGGCCGGCGGCCGACAGGCTGCCGGTCTCGGCCACCGCTACCAGGATTCCCATCGCTTCCAGACGGTCCATGGTCTAGCGGCTCATCAATGCTGCATAGCGGCCATCTTCCTTCATCCGCCGCAAAGCGGCGTTGAAGCGCTCGGCCAGCTCGGCGGAGCCGACCGTCTCACGCGGGAAGATGACGCAGAATTCGAGCACGGCCAGGGGCGTCGAACTCCGGCCGATATGGTTGGCCTGTCCCAGGGCCTGAAGCGGCCCGGCAATCTCATCCTCCTCGCCGGACAGCGCGTCGATGCGGCCGGCCGCCAGCATCTGTAAGCATTTGTCGGGCGTTTCGGGACGCTCCATGCGCACGTCGCCGCTGGCGAGCAAGGGCGCCAGCAGATCCTGCAGGGGCGAATGATAGTTTTGCGGAACGCAGATGGTGCGGCCTTTGAATCGCTCGGGATCGTCGGGCGTCAGCCTGTCGCCGGCGCGGGTCCACAGATAGCTGGGATCGGTGAAAATCGGGTCCGAGAACAGGAAATCCTGCTCGCGCTCCGGCGCGTGCAGATAGGGAAAGCTGGCCTGATAGGCCCCGCTCTTGGTCAGGCTGTAGCCGCGCTTCCACGGCAGCCAGTCGAGCCTGGGCTCCATCCCTGCCGAGCGGAACGCGGCCAGCACCAGCCGGGTGGCGATACCGCCATCGGCGCGCGAGCTGTCGGTGAAGGGCGGATCGTCCTGGCCGGTGGTCAGCATGACCGTATCCGCGCGGGCGGACGCGCAGGCGGCGAACAAATAGACGCAAAGGATCGGCAGGCTTCGGCGCGACGTCAAACTTCCCTCGATTGTAGCGCGGCCCAATTCTTATCGAACTAGAATGAGAGCAAAAGATCCGGCTGCCGAGTCAATTCATAACAGTTATGTCCCCGGCCCCTAGGGCCGGGGCGGGTTTCTTACCTATAGTCGCTCGAAACGACAGGAGCGGCAAAGCTTCGGGTTTTGGAGGAGGAACGATGCAGTCCTGGTACCACACGATGACCGCACCCCAGCGCAAGACCTTCTGGGCCTGTTTCCTGGGCTGGGCGCTGGATGCGATGGATGTCCAATTGTTCGCCTTCGCCATTCCCACCCTGATGCCGCTGTGGGGCATGAGCAAGGGGCAGGCCGGCTTCATCGGCACCTCGGCGCTGATGGCCTCGGCGCTGGGCGGCATGATCGCCGGGCTGCTGGCCGACCGCATCGGCCGCGTCCAGGTGCTGAAGCTGGCGATCCTGTGGTTCTCGCTGTTCACCGGCCTGTCCGCCCTGACCAATTCCTTCCATCAGCTGCTGATCACCCGCAGCCTGCAGGGCGTCGGCTTCGGCGGCGAATGGGCGGCCGGCGCGATCCTGATCGGCGAGGTGGTCGACAAGCGCATCCGCGGCCGCGCCGTCGGCTCGGTCCAGGCCGGCTGGCCGGTCGGCTATGCCGCCGCCGCTTTGGCCTATTGGGGTATCTTCAGCCTGCTGCCGGAAGGTGAGGCGTGGCGCGTGATGTTCGTGCTCGGGCTGCTGCCCGGCCTGCTGGTGCTGTGGATGCGCCGTAACGTCAAGGAATCCGAGGCTTTCGAGGCGTCCGCCAAATTCCGCGAGAAGAGCAAGCCGTGGGAAACCCTGCCGCTGATCTTCTCGGCCAAGGTGTTTCCGCGCACGGCGATGGCGTCCCTGATGGCGGCCGGCGCGCTGGGCGGCAATTACACCATCCTCAATTGGCTGGTCACCTATCTGCGCCAGACCCATGCGATGAGCGTCAGCATGACCACGCTCTATCTGTCGGTGAACATCTTCGGGTCGTTCTGCGGCTATGTCGGCATGGCCTATCTGTCCGACTATCTCGGCCGCCGCAAGACCTTCGCCCTGTCCGCCGTCTGCGCCGGCCTGACCGTTTCCGCCTATTGCCTGCTCGACCTGCCGCTCGACGCGCTGCTGTTTCTCGGCTTTCCGCTCGGGCTGTTCCAGTCGGGCATCGTCTCGGGCATGGGGGCGTGCTTCACCGAGCTGTTCCCCTCCGAGATCCGCGGCACCGCCGGCGGCTTTTCCTACAATCTCGGCCGCGGCGTCGGCGCCTGGGTGCCGACCGGCGTCGGCCTGACCAGCGCCTCGCTCGGCCTGGCCACCTCGATCGGCATCTGGGCCTCCTGCTCCTATCTGCTGGTGCTGGCGGTCGCCCTGGTCATTCCCGAAACCCGGAACTCGGAGTTGCAATCCCATGTCTGAACCCAAGAAGATTCGCCATGGCGGCCAGTCGCTGGTCGAGGCCCTGGCCGGAAACGGCGTAGACACCGTCTATTGCGTGCCGGGCGAATCCTTCCTGCCGGTGCTCGATGCCCTGCATGACGCGGGCTCGATCAAGACCATCGTCACCCGCCATGAAGGCGCGGCTTCGAACATGGCCGATGCCTATGGCAAGCTGACCGGTCGTCCGGGCATCTGTTTCGTCACCCGCGGTCCGGGTGCGACGCATGCCGCCAACGGCGTGCACACGGCGATGCAGGATTCGACGCCGATGATTCTGTTCGTCGGCCAGATCGACCAGGGCTTCCGCGAGCGGGAGGCCTTCCAGGAGGTCGATTACCGCCGCATGTTCGGCGGCCTGGCCAAGTGGGCTACCGAGATCGAAAGCGTCGAGCGCATCCCCGAGACCATCGCCAAAGCCTTCGCCATCGCCCAGTCCGGCCGGCCCGGCCCGGTGGTGATAGGCCTGCCCGAGGATGTGCTGTTCGGCGAGGCGCCGGACGCGCCGGCCCCCGTCGTGCGCGTCGCCCAGGCGGCACCGGCTCCCGCCGCTATGGACGAGCTGCAGACCCTGCTGTCGGCGGCCAGGCAGCCGCTGGTGATCATCGGCGGCACCGGCTGGAACAATACCGCCTGCGTCGATTTCGCCAAGTTCGTCTCGGCCTGGAACCTGCCGGTCGCGGCGTCCTTCCGCCGCCAGGATTTGTTCGACAATCGCGACGGTCATTATTGCGGCATGATCGGGCTGGGCATCTCGCCCAAGCTGCTGGAGCGCGCCAAAACGGCCGATCTGCTGCTGGTGGTCGGCTCGCGGCTGGCCGAGACCACGTCGCAGGGCTATACCCTGTTCAAGAGCCCGGTCACCGACCAGACCCTGATCCATGTCCATCCCGATCCGGAAGAGCTGGGCCGCGTCTATCAGGCCCGCCTGCCGATCAATTCCGGCATGCGGACCTTCGCCGCTGCCCTGGCCAAGCTGGCGCCGCCGGCCGCGCTGGGCTGGGGTGCCTGGACCGCGGCGGCCCGCCAGGATTACCTTGCCCATTCGACCCCGCCCAAGCTGGATGAGCGCCATAGCGGGGTCGATTTCGCCCAGGTGATGTCCTATCTCAGCGAGACCCTGCCCGAGAACGCCGTGATCGCCAATGGCGCCGGCAATTACACCGTCTGGGTCCACCGCTTCTACCGCTACCGCCGGCCGGGCACCGAGCTGGCCCCGACCAATGGCGCGATGGGTTATGGCTTCCCGGCCGCCATCGCCGCCAAGCTGCACCAGCCCTCACGCACGGTGGTCGCCTTCGCCGGCGATGGCTGCTTCATGATGTATCCGCAGGAACTGGCCACCGCGATGCAGTTCGGCGCGCCCTTGATCACCATCGTGGTCAATAACGGCATGCTGGCCACCATCCGTATGCATCAGGAACGCGAATATCCCGGCCGGGTTTCCGGTACCAAGCTGGTCAATCCCGACTTCGTCGCCTTCGCGCGCTCGTTCGGCGCCCATGCCGAGCTGGTCGACCGGACCGAGGATTTCCCGGCCGCGTTCGAACGGGCGCAAAAGGCCGGCGTGGCGGCGCTGATCGAGCTTCGCGTCGATCCGCGCCAGATCACCCCCCAACTTTTCATGGCATGAGGACCAAAATGCAGATCCTGGGCGAAATGATCATCGGCGGAACCGCCGTCAAAGGCACCGTCGACGCCATCTACTCGGTCGCCGCCGAGACCGGCAAGCGCCTGGAGCCGGCCTTCGGCTGCGGCGATGCCAACCATGTCGAAGAAGCCTGTCATCTGGCCGATGCCGCATTCGATTCCTATCGCGCGCTGCCCGATGACGTCCGTGCCGGCTTCCTCGAAGCGATCGGCCGGAACATCCTCGATCTCGGCGACACCCTGATCGAGCGGGTGATGCTGGAAAGCGGCCTGCCGCGTCCGCGCCTGGAGGGCGAGCGCATGCGCACCGTCAATCAGCTGCGCCTGTTCGCCTCGCTGCTGAGAAAAGGCCGCTGGAACGATGCCGTGCTCGACGACGCCTTGCCCGAGCGTGCGCCGCCGCGTCCCGCCCTGGCCCGCCGCCGCATCGGCCTCGGCCCGGTAGCGGTGTTCGGCGCCAGCAATTTCCCGCTCGCCTTCTCGGTGGCGGGCGGCGATACCGCTTCGGCCCTGGCGGCCGGCTGTCCCGTGGTGGTCAAGGCGCATCCGGCCCATCTCGGCACCTCCGAGCTGGTCGGCAAAGCGATCGCCAAAGCCGCCGCCGACACCAATATGCCCGAGGGCGTGTTCTCGCTGCTGATCGGCGGGATCGAGATCGGCCAGCAGCTTGTCAGCCATCCGGCCATCTGCGCCGCCGGCTTCACCGGTTCGCGCCAGGGCGGCCTGGCCCTGGTCAAGTTGGCCCAAGAGCGCAAAGTGCCGATCCCGGTCTATGCCGAGATGAGCAGCATCAACCCGACCTTCCTGCTGCCCGCCGCGCTGAAAGCCCGGGGAGCCGCCATCGCCGCCGGTTTCGCCGGTTCGCTGACCCTCGGCACCGGCCAGTTCTGCACCAATCCCGGCCTGGTCATCGCCTTGGCCGGACCGGAACTCGATGCCTTCCTGGCCATCGCCTCCGCCGAAGTGGCCGGCAAGAGCCCGGGAATCATGCTGACCCAGGGCATCTGCGCAGCCTATGGCCGGGGTCTCGGCCGTCTGCGTGAAGCGGCCGGGGTCGAGGAGGTCGCGACCGGCCAGCCGGCCACGACCGGCAGTCAGGCGGGTGCCGCGCTGTTCCGTGCCGACGCCTCGACTTTCCTGGCCAATCCGGTGCTGGAGCAGGAGAATTTCGGTCCCAGCTCGCTGGTGGTGGTGTGCCGCGATAAGGCCGAGCTGCTGGCGGTTGCCGGCCATGTCGAGGGCCAGCTGACCGCGACCCTGCATATCGAAGCCGAGGATCACGATCTCGCCCGCGCGCTGATGCCGGTGCTGGAACGCAAGGCCGGGCGCATCCTGTTCAACGATTTCCCGACCGGGGTCGAGGTGTGCGACGCCATGGTGCATGGCGGGCCCTATCCGGCCACTTCGGACAGCCGCACCACCTCGGTGGGCACGGCGGCGATCGAGCGCTTCCTGCGCCCGGTCTGCTATCAGAACATGCCGGATTCGCTGCTGCCGCCGGTGTTGCAGCAGGCCAATCCGCTGGGGATCTGGCGTCTGCGCAACGGAGACCCCGTCAAGGCGTAAGTCGCGCATCCGGCCAGGCGCCTTCCGCCACCAGCGTCTCGGCGCAGTGGCGGATGATGCGGGTGATGCGGCTGAGATCCTCGGTGACGGCGCTCTTCTTCGGCCATACCACGGCGACCTCGCGGGTGACCGCGGGGTTTTCGATGCGGTGGCTGCGCAGCGTGCCCTGGGCGACCTCCTCCATCACCGCGCCGGCCGGCAGCACGGTACAGGCGCCGCTGGCCATGACCAGCCGCTTGGTCAGGGACAGCGAGCCGTCGCATTCCAGCGCCACGCTGACGGAGAAGCCGCAGCGTGCCGCCAGGCTTTCGGCCAGCACGCGCAGACCGTGATGGGTGCTGGGCAGAACCAGCGGCAATCCTTCCAGGGACCGGGCCTGCACCGGCCCATCCGGCAGCGGATGGCCGCGCGGCGAGACGAGGTGCAGATCCTCGGTCAGCAGGCGGTCGGAATTGAGGCTGCCGCCATAACGCTCGGGCAGATAGAGGATGGCGATGTCGATCTCGCCATCATCGAGGCGGCTGAGGATCTGGCTGGCCAGTCCCTCGACGAAATGCAGCCTGGTGTCGGGCAGCGCATCCTTGACCGTGCCGGCCAGGCGGGCGAACAGCAGGCGGGCGATGGTCGGCTGGCCGGCGATGCACAGCCGGGCCGGACCGCGCCGGGCGCTGTCGCGCAGCTCCCGCGCCGCTTCCTCCAAGGCCGCCGCCACCCGCTCGGCATGCAGCATCAATTGTTCGCCGCGCTCGGTCAGGGTGACGCCGCGGCCGCTGCGGTGGAACAGCCGTCCGCCCAGCTCGGATTCCAGCACGCCGATGCGGCGGCTCAGGGTCGATTGGTCGGCCCCGAGATCCAGCGCCGCGCGGGACAGGCTTCCCACGCGCGCCACATGGGCGAACAGCGCCAGATCGTCGGAGTTCATACAGTCACGCCCGCGGACTTAACCTCTTCGCCAGGACACTAACATCCCGCGGGCGGAGCATCATCAAGGTTTGGGAGCGGAGTCGTTGGAGTCCTGAGGCGGGGTCTGGGGAGTCTGCTGCTGCGCCGGAGCCTGATCCGGAGCGGGAGCCGGGGTTCCCGGCACCATGGCCGGCGCCGGGGCGGGCGCGGCCTGGCGGGCGAGGCCCGCATCGGCCAATGCCGCATGGAACGAGTCGGGCGATTCCATACGCCAGCCCGCTATGCCGAAGATTGCGACGATCACGGCAAGAATGATCAGCTTGCCGCCGCTGTTCATGGTCAGATCCATGACGTACCTCCTATGGAATTCTGATCATCATATCGTAGTACGATATAATGGCAGAAATAGGGCGCCGGCCCTGTCCACAGGTCAGTTCGACGGCGAAGCGCCGTCCAGCTGCTCGATGAGGTTCAAGAGGGCCGGAACCGCTTTGCGCAGCTCATCCTTGTGGGCTGCGGCCAATCCCGCCAGCAGCTCTCTGCCGTGCGGGGTCAGTACAACAAACACCTGACGGCGGTCGGTCGATCCCTTTTCGCGTGAAACGAGCTCCTGCCGCTCCAGCCGGGTGACCAGCCCGACCGCGCTGTGCGGACGGATCTGCAGCTCTTCGGCCAGTTCGCCGACCGTCATGGCGCCGCTGTCGCCCGCGCCGCGCAGGGCCAGCATCGCCTGATATTGCTGGGCCTCCAGGCCGGCCGTGGCGGCGGCCTCGCCGCTGAAATTGAGGAAGCGGCGCAAGGCTCGGCGGAACAAGGCGAGCGCGCGGTAATCGTCGTCGGTCAGGGTCGGCGTGGTCATCTGCGCAGACTTGCCCAAAAAAATCAGAATGTCGCCCCATTTTCGACATGCTGGGGCTCTAGGACAGGGCTCATCTCATCCCAAATGGAGTCCGACATGTCGCGCAAGATTATCGCGGCCCTGACCCTGGGGGCCGCTCTCGGTCTCGCATCCCCCGTTCTTCCCGCCGCGGCCGCGGTTCCCGCCCCGCCGACCCTGGCGCCGCTGCTCGCCGCCGTTTCGCCCGGCGTGGTCAATATCGCCGTCGAAGGCACGGTGGCCAGCAAGCCCAATCCGCTGATGCAGGACCCGTTCTTCCGTCAGTTCTTCGGCAATGGCGGGGGCGGACAGGACCAGCCGCAGACCCAGAAATTCCAGGCGGTCGGCTCCGGCGTCATCATCGATGCCGGCAATGGCTATGTGCTGACCAACAATCATGTCATCGAGCATGCCGACAAGATCGTCGTCCGCCTCAAGGACCGGCGCGAGCTGCGCGCCAAGCTGATCGGCACCGATCCGCAGACCGACATCGCCGTGCTGAAGATCTCGGCCGAGCGCCTGACCGCGGTGCCGGTCGGCCAGTCGGGCCCGCTGCAGGTCGGCGATTATGTGGTGGCGCTGGGCGATCCGTTCGGCATCGGCCAGACCGCGACCTTCGGCATCGTCAGCGCCCTGGGCCGCACCGGCCTCGGCATCGAAGGCTATGAGAACTTCATCCAGACCGACGCCGCCATCAATCCGGGCAATTCCGGCGGCGCGCTGATCGGCATGGACGGCAAGCTGATCGGCATCAATACCGCGATCCTCACCGGCGGCGAGGGCGGTGGCAATGTCGGTGTCGGTTTCGCCATTCCGGTCGACATGGCCAAGCAGGTCGCCGACCAGCTGATCGCCCATGGCAAGATCGAACGCGGCCAGCTCGGCGTGCAGGTCGAGGATCTGACCCCCGACACCGCCAAGGTGATGGGCCTGCAGATCGATGCCGGCGCCCTGGTGTCCCGCGTCGTGCGCGGCTCGCCCGCCGACAAGGCCGGCATCAAGGCGGGCGATGTGGTCACCGCCCTGAACGACCAGACCCTGGAAGGCAGCGCCGATCTGCGCAACCGCATCGGCCTGATCGCGCCGGGCTCCAGCGTCAAGCTGACGGTGATCCGCAAAAAGGAGCAGAAGTCCATCAGCGTGACCCTGGAAAAGGTCAATCCCGAAGCCGTCGCCGCCGCCACCAGCGACCACTCGCCCCTGGAGGGCGTGCAGCTGTCGTCCGGCAAGGACGGCCTCTCGGTGACGGCGATCGAGCGCAACAGCCGGGCCTATCGTCAGGGCCTGCGCCGCGGCGACGTGATCGTCGGCGCCGACCAGCAGGCAATCCATTCTGCTGATCAGCTGTCCGGCATCATCGACCAGAATGAGGGTGAGCCGCTGGTGCTCGACATCAAACGCGGCGACGACCAGATCGTGTTGGTCTTGCAGTAAAGCAAAGGCCCGGCTGGCGACAGCCGGGCCTTCTTCCTACCCGGCCAGCCGTTGGGCCACGAACGTCCCGATGGCGCCCAACGCGGCATCGGCGGCTTCGAGACGCCCGGCGGCGCCGGCGAAGCCATGCGGCATACCCTCCCAGATTTCGAGGGCCGCATCGGCACCCGCCGCGACGGCCTTTTCGACATAGCGGCGCGAATCGTCGAGCAGCATTTCCTGGTCGCCGACATGGACCCGCACCGGCGGCAGGCGCGACAGATCGCCCGACAAAGGCGAGGCCAGCGGATCGCGGGGATCGGCCCCGGCGAGATAGCTGGCGGCCAGTTCCGCTGCCTGGTCGCGGGTGAAATAGAAATCCGCCTCGGCATGGCTGGTCCAGCTCGCGCCCGACAAGGTCAGGTCGGTCACCGGCGAGATCGCCACCGTTCCGGCCGGGTTGGTCAGAGCCGACAACACCAGCGCCAGATTCCCGCCCGCCGAATCGCCGCTGAGGGCAATCCGATATCCCAACTCTTCCAGGCCGCGATAGCACGCTTGGACGTCGTTCAGGCCGGCCGGGAAGGGGTGCTCGGGCGCCAGCCGGTAATCCGGGACGAAGGCCGCCACGCCGGCGCGCCGGGCCAGATGGCTGACCAGCCCGCGGAACGCTTCCGCCGTTCCCCAATGAAACCAGCCGCCATGCAGATGCAGCAGGGCTTGGCCCAGCTTGGCGCCGTCCGGCAGGCACCACCAGCCGGAAATGCCGCCGACGATATCGGGACGATAAGTAACGTTTTCGGCTGGCGTGGTCATGCCGATGATGGCGTCGAACGGCGTACGGGCGGCGATACCGCGCAGGCCGCCCTTGTGAGGTGCCGAGGCGGCGCGCATGGCGGCGGTGACTTCCGCATCCCGGGCGGTCAGCGGATGGGTGATGACACTCATGGAATTCTCCGTGGAAGGGTATTTTAATTAACTGAACGTTACGTAATTATAACTAGAGGGATTTGTCAATTCCCTTTCCGCTGCGTTCCGTTAATTATGGTGCCATGACCGACTCATCCATTCCCCGCCCCGGCCGCCCGCGCGGCCACAGCGCCGCCTCCCACGCCACCATCATGCAGGCGGTGTTCGACCTGCTGCAGGAGCGCTCGGTGCGCGATCTGACCATGGAGGCGGTGGCGAAGCGGGCGGGTGTCGGCAAGCCGACGCTCTATAAATGGTGGCCGACGAAATCGGCGCTGGTGTTCGCGATGTTCCACGAACGCCTGTCCGCTCCGGCCGAAGCCGGGTCATCCGAGTCGGCGGAGGCGGGGCTGAGGGCGCGGATTCGCCATCTGATCAACGCCCTCAACGGGTCCTTCGGGAAGGTGATGGCCGATCTGATCGCCGAGGGTCAGAGCGATCCCGGGCTCCTCAAGGATCTCTACGACCAGCATATCCGGCAGCGGCGGGGCGCGGCCGTCGCCGACATCGAACGCGGCAAGGCCACGGGCGAATTTCCCGCCGCCCTCGACGCGGTTCTGGCGGTCGATGCGATCGTCGGCGCGATCTATTACCGGCATCTGCTGCGCTTCGAGCCGCTGACCGAGGATTATGGCGAACGGCTGGTCGACCAGGTGATCGGGCGGGGTTAAAGGCTGGAGCGGTTTGCGATCCCTTAGAATCGCATACTGCTCACGGCGCCGACACGGCGAGGGCGGGTTAAAAGTCGAAGGGCCCGGTCCGTTAAGACCGAGCCCTTCGCTTATTTGGTGGAGCCAATGAGGATCGAACTCATGACCTCTACAATGCCATTGTAGCGCTCTCCCAGCTGAGCTATGGCCCCTTGGAACCTGGGCGCTGAGACTGGTTGGTCTCGGCGTGGAGGCGGAAAATAGGGAAGAGCCGGACATCGCGCAAGGGAAAAATTGCCCCCGCGCGACTTTTTTTCCGGATCAGACTTCGCCCTGCATATCCTCGTCGTCGAGATGCTCCATGACCTCGGCCATGTCGTCATCATCCTCGCCGAGATCGGCGACGTCTTCCATCAGCGCATCATCCTCGGCCTCGGCGGCGACGCCTTCGCCTTCCTCGTCGTCGATAGCCTCGACTTCCTCGGCTTCGGCAACGGTGCCCAGCTCGGCCGCGGGAGCCAGCTTGGCGGCGGCGCGGGCCTCGGCCGACTGGCGGCGCGGCTTGAAGACCACCTCGGTCTCGACGGCGGCACCGCATTTCGGGCAAGTGCACGGCGTGCGCATCAGATCATAGAAACGAGTGCCGCAGCTCTGGCAGACGCGCTTGGTGCCCCATTCGGCTTTTGCCACCCCAAACCTCCTGGATAGTGGACTCTCATAGCTTGAAAGCGCCATTTGCCACGTTCAACCGGCCCTGACAAGACAAAAGAGTCCGAGCCCTGCTTCCGCAGGCGCGCGCGCCGTGATACAGAGCGTCTCCACCCTAGAAAAGATATAGAGTCCGCCGACATGTCCAACGCGCTCCCGCGGCCGCTGATTTCGCGCCGCGCCTCTTCCTTGCAGGGTCACGCCAAGGTCCCTGGCGACAAATCCGTGTCGCACCGCTCTTTGATGTTCGGCGCCGTGGCGCTGGGTAAGACCACCGTGACCGGCCTGCTCGAAGGCGAGGATGTGCTGCGCACCGCCGAGGCGATGCGGGCCCTCGGCGCCGAGGTGATCCGCCATGAGGATGGCACCTGGGAGCTGCATGGCCGCGGCATCGGCGGGCTGGCCGAGCCGGCCGACGTGCTCGACATGGGCAATGCCGGAACTGGGGCGCGTCTGGTGATGGGCCTGGTCGCCAGCCATCCCTTCTCGACCACCTTCACCGGCGACGCCTCGCTGCGCTCGCGCCCGATGCGCCGCGTCACCGAGCCGCTGAGCCGCATGGCCGCCTCTTTCTTCGGCCGTTCCGGCGGCCGCCTGCCGATGACCGTGGTCGGCACCGGCGATCCGCTGCCGATCGCCTATGAGCTGCCGGTCGCCTCGGCCCAGGTGAAGTCCGCCATCTTGCTGGCCGGCCTCAACACGCCCGGCACCGTCACCGTGATCGAGCAGGCCTCGACCCGCGACCATACCGAGCGGATGCTGACCGGCTTCGGCGCGCAGGTGAAGGTCGAGCTGCTGGCCAATGGCGGCCGCGCGGTCAGCCTCAAGGGACAGCCGGAACTGAAGGGCCAGACCGTCATCGTCCCGGCCGATCCGTCCTCCGCCGCTTTCCCGGCCGTCGCCGCTTTGCTGGTGCCCGGCTCCGAGGTGGTGCTGCCTGCCGTCGGCATCAATCCGCTGCGCGCCGGCCTCTATGAGACGCTGAAGGAAATGGGCGCCGATCTGACCTTCCGCGATGCGCGCGATCAGGCGGGCGAGGCGGTGGCCGATCTGGTGCTGCGCCATGGCCCGCTGAAGGGCGTCGACGTGCCGGCCGAGCGCGCGCCGTCGATGATCGACGAATATCCGATCCTGGCGGTCGCCGCCGCCTATGCCGCAGGAACCACCCGCATGCGCGGGCTGGGCGAGCTGCGTGTCAAGGAAAGCGACCGCCTGGCCGCCGTCGCCAAGGGTCTGCAAGCCTGCGGCGTGACGCTGGAGATCGAAGGCGATGATTTGATCGTGCACGGCACCGGCAAGCCGCCCAAGGGCGGCGCCACCATCGCCGTCAATCTCGATCACCGCATCGCCATGTCCTTCCTGGTGCTGGGCATGGCTTCGGAAGAGGCGGTGGTGGTCGATGACGGCGCCGCCATCGAGACTTCCTTCCCCGGTTTCTCCGATCTGATGAACGGCCTGGGCGCCAAGATCGGGGCGGCCGAATGATCGTTGCGATCGATGGTCCCGCCGCGGCCGGCAAAGGCACTTTGGCCCGGCGTATCGCCGAGGCCCTGGGGTATCATCATCTCGATACCGGCCTCTTGTACCGCGCCGTCGGCATATTGTCCGAGCAGCGCGGCGTGACCCCGCTGCAGGCGGCGGAAAATCTCGATCCCGAGGACCTCAAGCGCCCCGACCTGCGCGGCGAGGCGGCCGGTCAGCTCGCCTCGAAAGTGGGCTCGATCCCCGAGGTGCGCGCCGCGTTGCTGGACTTCCAGCGCCGCTTCGCGCGGCAGGCTCCCGGCGCCGTCCTGGATGGCCGCGACATCGGCACGGTGATCTGCCCGGATGCCGAGGTGAAGCTGTTCGTGACCGCCTCTGTGGAAAAAAGGGCCGAGCGGCGCGTCAAAGAGTTGCTTGTCAAGGGAGAAAGCGTTATAGCAGAGCGCGTTTTGCAGGATCTCAAAGATAGAGATGCGCGCGACTCGGCCCGCGATGTGGCGCCGATGGCGTCCGCTTCCGATGCGATCCTCTTGGACACTTCCGATCTGGACGCCGATGCCGCCTTCGAGGCGGCTCTGTCCATTGTCAGGAACAGGATCACGACGCCTTGAAGCTTTAAGAGCATCGAGGAAGACCGCCGGAACCAACCGGCTGGCCGGTATATGTGTTTGAAAGGACGTATTTTAATATGGCTACTGCCACTGCTAATGAATTTGGCGGCGAAGATTTCGCTGCCCTGCTGGACGAATCGTTCGGCGTCGCCGCGGGCTTCGAAGGCTCCGTGGTCAAGGGTCTGGTCGTTTCGGTCGATGGCGATTCCGCCGTGATCGATGTCGGTCTCAAGTCCGAGGGCCGGATCTCCCTCAAGGAATTCTCCAATGCCGGCCAGCCGGCCGACATCAAGCCGGGCGACCTCGTCGAAGTGTTCGTTGAGCGCTACGAGGACAAGAACGGCGAAGTCATGCTGTCGCGCGAGAAGGCTCGCCGCGAAGAGGCGTGGACCCAGCTCGAGCGTGCCTTCCAGGACAACCAGCGTGTCAATGGCGTGATCTTCGGCCGCGTCAAGGGCGGCTTCACCGTCGATCTCGCCGGCGCCGTGGCCTTCCTGCCGGGCAGCCAGGTCGATGTGCGCCCCGTGCGCGACGTCGGCCCGCTGATGGGTTCGCCGCAGCCGTTCCAGATCCTCAAGATGGACCGTTCGCGTGGCAACATCGTCGTGTCGCGCCGCGCCGTCCTCGAGGAAACTCGTGCGGAACAGCGTTCGGAACTGATCGAGAGCCTCAAGGAAGGCCAGATCCTCGACGGCGTGGTGAAGAACATCACCGATTACGGCGCCTTCGTCGATCTGGGTGGCGTCGATGGCCTCCTGCATGTCACCGACATCGCCTGGAAGCGCATCAACCATCCGTCCGAAGCTCTGCATATCGGCCAGACCGTCAAGGTGCAGGTCATCCGCTTCAACTCCGAGACCCAGCGCATCTCGCTCGGTATCAAGCAGCTTGAAGCCGATCCGTGGGAAGGTGTGGACCAGAAGTATCCGGTTGGCGCCAAGTTCACCGGCCGCGTCACCAACATCACCGACTACGGCGCCTTCGTGGAGCTGGAGCCGGGTGTCGAAGGCCTGGTGCACGTCTCCGAGATGTCCTGGACCAAGAAGAACGTCCACCCCGGCAAGATCGTCTCGACCTCCCAGGAAGTCGAAGTGGTCGTGCTGGATGTCGACGCCACCAAGCGCCGCATCAGCCTGGGCCTGAAGCAGACCATGGCGAACCCGTGGGAAGCTTTCGTGGACACCCATCCGGTGAATTCGGAAGTCGAGGGCGAGGTCAAGAACATCACCGAATTCGGTCTGTTCATCGGCCTGACCGGCGACATCGACGGCATGGTCCACCTGACCGACATCGACTGGGAACGCCCGGGCGAGCAGGCCATTCTGGACTTCAAGAAGGGCGACGTCGTCAAGGCCAAGGTCCTGGATGTCGACATCGAGAAGGAGCGCATTTCGCTCTCGATCAAGGCTCTGGGCGCCGACCCGTACAAGGAAGCCATCGCCAACATCAAGAAGGGCGACGTGGTGACCTCGACCGTGACCTCCGTGACCGAGAACGGCCTGGAAGTCACCGTGGACGGCATGTCCGGCTTCATCCGCAAGAACGAGCTGTCGCGTGACCGCTCCGAGCAGCGCCCCGACCGCTATGCGGTCGGCGAGAAGGTGGACGCCAAGATCACCGCTCTCGACAAGGCGACCCGCAAGCTGACCCTGTCGGTCAAGGCGCGCGAGCTCGACGAAGAGAAGCAGGCGATGGCCGAGTACGGTTCGTCCGACTCCGGCGCGTCGTTGGGCGACATCCTGGGTGCGGCGTTCAACCGCGCCAAGGAAGAGAAGGAGAGCCAGAACTAAGACTTCGGTCTAAGTTCAGGTTTCCCAGCCTTTGAAGATCGCCACGGTGGAATATCTGCCGTGGCGATTTTCTTTTGGTTTTCTTGACGTTTAGCCCTGGTTTTGGCAGGCTCGGGACCCTAAATGCGGAATACCGCGACAGGAGCTGAAAGAGCGCCATGACCAAGTCGGAGCTGATCGCCCGCCTGGCGGAAGCCAATCCCCACCTCTATCAGCGGGACGTCGAGCGGATCGTCACCACGATATTCGATGAGATCGCCGTCGCGCTGGCGCGCGGCGACCGGGTCGAGCTGCGTGGCTTCGGGGCCTTCTCGGTCAAGCGGCGCGAGGCCCGCCAGGGCCGCAATCCGCGCACCGGCGAACAGGTCGCCGTGACGGAAAAGGCCGTGCCCTTCTTCAAGACGGGCAAGCAATTGCGCGAGCGGCTGAACAACGCTTCGTAAGGCAGCAAAATGCGTTTCCTCAGACTGACCGTCGCCTTGATCGTGGCCGCGGTCGTGATCGATTTTGCCGTTTCCAACCGGGGAATGGTCGATCTGAGCTTCTGGCCCTTCGTCGAGGGATTGCAGATCTGGCTGTTTCTCGCGATATTGCTGCCGTTCCTGATCGGACTGGCATTGGGCTGGTTCGCTGCCGGCTGGCGCTCCTGGCGCCGTCGCCGTGCGGAGAAGAAGACAGCAGCATGAGCAAGAATCCGATTTTCTGCGCCGTCGACACCGTCGATGTCGGTGCCGCGCGCAACCTCGTGGGCAAAGTCTCCGGCCTGGTCGGCGGCGTCAAGCTCGGGCTCGAATTCTTCACGGCCAATGGCTGCGACGGCGTGCGCCGCGTGATGGACGGCGCCGACCTGCCGCTGTTCATCGACCTGAAGTTCCACGACATCCCGAACACCGCGGCCGGCGCGGTGCGCGGCATTTCCTGCCTTGCGCCCGCCTTCTTCACCATCCATGCCGGCGGCGGCGCCGCCATGATGAAGGCCGCGGTCGACGCCGCCGAAGGCAAGTCGAAGGTTCTCGCCGTCACTATTCTCACCAGCCTGTCGGAGAGCGACATGGCGCCGATGGGCATTGCCGGTTCGGTGGCCGATCAGGTGAAGCGCCTGGCCGACCTCGCCCGCGCCTCGGGTGTCGACGGCCTGGTCTGTTCGCCGCATGAAGTGGCGATGCTCAGGAAGCATCTCGGCTCGGACATGGCGCTGATGGTGCCGGGCATCCGCCCCAAGGGGTCCGCCGCCGACGATCAGGCGCGCACCCTCACCCCGGCCGAGGCTTTGAAGGTCGGCGCCGATTATCTGGTCATCGGCCGCCCGATCACCGCCGCCGCCGATCCGGCCGTGGCGGCGCGCGCCATTCTCGACAGTCTGACGGAGAGCGTGTGATGGCCAAAAACATCAAGGTCAAGATCTGCGGCCTGACCGATCCGGCCCATGCCGAGGATGCCGCCGATCTGGGCGCCAGCTTCGTCGGCGCGGTGTTCTACCAGAAGAGCCCGCGCTTCGTTTCGTTCGGCCGCGCCGCCGAGATCTTCGAATTCGTCCCGGCCAAGGTCGCCCGCGTCGGCCTGTTCGTCGACCCCGATGATTTTCTGCTGAACCAGGCGATGAACGAGATCCGGCTGGATTACCTCCAGCTGCACGGCAACGAGACCGTCGAGCGCGTCGAGCAGGTGCGCTTCGAATTCGGCATGCCGGTGATCAAGGCCCTGGCGATTTCGTCGGCGGCCGACATCGAGGCGGCCAAGGCCTATGACGGCGTCGCCGATTTCCTGCTGTTCGACGCCAAAGCCCCCGCGGGCGCTGAGCGTCCGGGCGGCAATGGCGTGGCCTTCGACTGGGCCCTTCTCAAAGACACACGATGGCAAAGCCCATGGTTCCTGGCCGGCGGATTGACGCCGGAAACCGTGGAGCAGGCCATCGCCGCCTCTGGCGCCAAGATGGTCGATGTCTCCTCCGGGGTGGAAAGCGCTCCGGGCGTGAAAGACTACGACAAGATGGCGGCGTTCATCGCCGCCGCCAAAGGACGAGAATGACATCCCTACCCAATTCCCTGCGTTCGGGCCCCGATGCGAACGGCCATTTCGGCATTTTCGGCGGACGCTACGTTTCCGAAACCCTGATGCCGCTGATCCTGTCGGTCGGCGAGGCCTATGAAGAGGCCAAGAAGGACCCCGAGTTCCACCGCGAGCTCGCCTATCAGCTGACCCATTTCGTCGGCCGGCCGAGCCCGCTCTATCATGCCAAGCGGCTGACCGAGTTCTTCGGCGGCGCCAAGATCTACCTCAAGCGCGAAGACCTCAATCACACCGGCGCGCACAAGGTGAACAACTGCATCGGTCAGGCGCTGGTGGCCAGGCGCATGGGCAAGAAGCGCATCATCGCCGAGACCGGCGCCGGCCAGCATGGCGTCGCGACCGCGACCGTCTGCGCGCTGTTCGGGCTGGATTGCGTGATCTTCATGGGCGCCACCGACGTCGCCCGCCAGGCGCCGAATGTCGAGCGCATGAAGCTGCTGGGCGCCAAGGTGGTGCCGGTGGTCTCAGGCGCTTCGACGCTGAAAGACGCGATGAACGACGCCATGCGCGACTGGGTCGCCAATGTCGACGACACCTACTACATGATCGGCACGGTCGCCGGTCCGCATCCCTATCCCGCCATGGTGCGCGATTTTCAGGCGGTGATCGGCGAAGAGACCCGCACCCAGATCCTGGAAGCCGAGGGCCGTCTGCCCGACAGCCTGGTCGCCTGCATCGGCGGCGGTTCGAACGCCATGGGCCTGTTCCATCCCTTCCTCGACGATGCCGGCATCGACATCTATGGCGTCGAAGCGGCCGGCCACGGGCTCGAGACCGGCCAGCATGCCGCCTCGCTGACCGGCGGGCGCCCGGGCGTGCTGCACGGCAACCGCACCTATCTGCTGCAGGACCAGGACGGCCAGATCGCCGAGGCCCATTCCATCTCGGCCGGCCTCGATTATCCCGGTATCGGCCCGGAACATGCCTGGCTGCATGAGACGGGCCGGGTGAAGTACGTCTCCGCCACCGATCAGGAGGCGCTGGACGCCTTCCTGTTCACCACCCGGCTGGAAGGCATCATCCCCGCCCTGGAATCCTCGCACGCCATCGCCTATGCGAAGAAGAAAGCCGCCGAGCTGCCCAAGAATCATCTGATGGTGATCAATCTCTCTGGCCGTGGCGACAAGGATCTGGCCACCGTCACCGCCGCGATCGGAGGGGTGAAATGAGCCGCATCGAAGCGCGTTTCGCCGCGCTGAAGAGGGCGGGCCGTGCCGGTCTGATCACCTTCGTGACCGCCGGCGATCCCGACCGCGATACCTCGCAGGCGATCCTCGACGGGCTGCCGGCCGCCGGTGCCGATCTGATCGAGCTGGGTGTGCCCTTTTCCGATCCCGCCGCCGACGGCCCGGTGATCGAACTGGCGGCTCAGCGCGCCCTCAAGAACGGCGCGACTTTGGCCCGTACCCTGGAAATGGTGCGGAATTTCCGCCAGAAGAACCACGACACGCCGATCATCCTGATGGGCTATTACAACCCGGTCTATGCCTATGGGACCGAGCGTTTCTGCGCCGATGCGGCCACCGCCGGCGTCGACGGCCTGATCATCGTCGATCTGCCGCCCGAGGAAGCCGCCGAACTGGCCGGCCCGGCCCGGGCCAAGGGAATCGACGTGATCTACCTGACCACGCCGACCTCGGACGATGTCCGCCTGCCGACAGTGCTGGAAAGCGCGTCGGGTTTCGTCTATCACGTCTCGATCGCCGGTATCACCGGCACCGCCTCGGCCAAATTGGACGCGGTGTCGGAGGCCCTGGCGCGGATCAGGCGTCATACCAAACTGCCGCTGGCGGTCGGGTTCGGCATCAAGACTGCTGCCCAGGTGGCCGAGATCGGCAAGCTGGCCGACGCCGCCGTGGTCGGCTCGGCGATCGTGCAAAAGCTGGCAGACCAGCTGGACGAGAATGGCAAGCCCAAGGATGGCGCCGCGCAGTCCGTGCTTGGTTTCGTGAGAGAATTGGCGGCTGGCCTGACCGCCTGACAGATTTTGGATATTCCCGGGCTCGGCGCCCTCGTGGCGCCGCGCGAAGGCGACCACAGCCCCAACGGGGCGTGGTCGACGAGGCGGAAGCCAAGTGGCCGGAGGCCACGCCCGGCGATTGAGGGAGATAAAATAGATGAGTTGGTTGACGGATTTCGTTCGCCCGAAGATCCAGAAGCTGGTCCGCCCGCGCGAGGTGCCGGACAATCTGTGGGACAAGTGCCCGCAATGCGGCCATATGATTTTCCACCGCGACATGGCCAAGACCCAGTCGGTCTGCCCCCATTGCGACCATCATCTGCGTCTGGCGGTGAAGGCGCGCCTCGAACTGCTGTTCGACCAGGGCGTCTATACCCGCGCCGATCTGCCGCGCACCCCGGCCGACCCGCTGAAGTTCAAGGACACCAAACGCTATGCCGACCGTCTGCGTGATTCGCAGACCAAGACCGGCGAGCAGGACGCCATCGTCGTCGCCCACGGCACCATCGGCGGCTGCCCGGCCGTGGTCGCGGCCTTCAATTTCGCCTTCATGGGCGGCTCGATGGGCGTCGCGGTCGGTGAAGGCATCGTCACCGCCGCCGAACTCGCCGTGTCCAAGGACGCCGCGCTGATCGTCATCCCGGCCTCGGGCGGCGCCCGCATGCAGGAAGGCATTCTCAGCCTGATGCAGATGGCCCGCACCACGGTGGCGGTCGACAAGGTCAAGGATGCCGGCCTGCCCTATATCGTGCTGCTGACCGACCCGACCACCGGCGGCGTCACCGCCTCCTTCGCCATGCTGGGCGATTTCCACATCTCCGAGCCGGGCGCGGTGATCGGCTTCGCCGGCGCCCGCGTCATCGAGGCGACCATCCGCGAAAAGCTGCCGCCGGGCTTCCAGCGCGCCGAATATCTGCTGGAGCACGGCATGGTCGACATGGTGGTGCACCGCCACCAGCTGGCCGCCCGCATCGGCACGCTGCTCAACATGCTGCGCAACAAGGGCGGCAGCTCGGCGCGCATCATGGCGCTGGACACGCCGGACCTGTATGCGGGCTATGGCGACGAAGCCAACTGACCGGATTCTCGAGCGTCTAAAGCACCTGCATCCTAAGGTCATCGACCTGGCCTTGGATCGGGTGCTCGGCCTGCTGCACGCGCTGGACGACCCGCATCTCGCTCTGCCGCCGACGCTCCATGTCGCCGGCACCAACGGCAAGGGCTCGACCCTGGCCTATCTGCGGGCCATGGCCGAAGCCAAGGGCAAGACCACGCACGTCTATATCTCGCCGCATCTGGTGCGCTTTTCCGAGCGCATCACGGTGGCGAGCCAAGAGATCGGCGAAGAGCCGCTGAGCGCGCTGCTGGAAGAGATCGAGCAGCGCAATGACGGCCAGCCGATCACCTTCTTCGAAATCACCACGGCGGCGGCATTCCTCGCCTTCGCCCGGACCAGGGCGGACTATTGCCTGCTGGAAACCGGCCTGGGCGGGCGCTATGACGCCACCAATGTGCTGGATAAGCCGGCGGCCAGCCTGATCGCCTCGATCTCGCTCGATCATCAGGCCTTCCTCGGCGATACCATCGCCAAGATCGCCGGCGAGAAGGCCGGCATCATCAAGCCCGGCGTGCCTGTCCTGTCGGTGAAGCAGGTGCCCGAGGCCATGGCCGTGATCGAAGCCGAAGCCGCCCGCCTGGGCGCGCCTTTGCTGGTCGAAGGCAAGGATTGGCAGGTCGAGCCGCGCGGCGACGGCCTGCGCTTCTCGATGGGCGGCCAGGACCACGACCTGCCCTTGCCCAGCCTGCCCGGCCGCCACCAATGGCATAATGCCGGGCTGGCCGCCGCCGCCGCTCTCACCGTCGGCGGAGATTTCGACCTGGCCGGCGGGTTGCGCGCGGCCCGCTGGCCCGCCCGCCTGCAGCGCCTGACGAAGGGTCCGCTGGTCGATCTGCTGCCCCAAGGCTGGGAGCTGTGGCTGGATGGCGGGCACAATCCCGGCGCCGGCGAGATTCTGGCCGATCACGTCACCCGCCAATGGTCCGACAAGCCGCTCTATCTGGCGGTCGGCATGCTCAACACCAAGGACAGCGGCGGCTTCGTCGATCCGCTGGCCGATCTGGTCGAGGGCGGCGCGACGGTGGCCATTCCCGGCGAGGCCAACAGCCTGTCCGCCGAAGAGATGGCCCAGAAAGCGAAAGAAGCCGGACTGCCGCTGGCTCCGGCCGGTTCCCTGGCGGAGGCCGTCGGGCGCATCGCCCAGGGCTCGGGTCCGGCGCGGCTGCTGATCTGTGGCAGCCTATACCTGGCGGGAATCGTGCTGGCCGAGAATGGCTGACGGCGATTGTTAAGAAGAATTTATCATTAATTTAAGTGAGGGCGGGGGAAGCGCCTGATAGTCTTGGGTTCTTCTTTCGAGGAGAAGAATCATGAGATCCATGACTCTGCGCCTGCCCGCTCTCCTGGCGGCGACATTCCTGGCCTCCTGCGCTTCATCGCCCGCTCCCATGCCGCCGCCCGCCCGTGAAATGGGCGGCGATCCGGCCAAGCTCGACATCGCCAACGTCAAGCTCGGCATGGATGCGGACCAGGTGATGGCGGCGCTGCGGCAGAGTTTCGGCCAAACCATCATGGATTGGCGGGTCACCGATCAGAGCTATCTCGATGTCGTGCGGGTCAATAAAGACCTCAATTACCCCCGCAACAAGATCTTCTATTCGATGAACACGCCCGCTAAATCCAGCGACGATTTCTATATCAGTCACATATTCTACAATATTCAGGATGTCTATGTGGGGAAGACGAGCATTATCGTCGATCTCGCCAAGCCGCCGGGGCAGCCGAATGGTCCGGCCCGGGTCTATCAGGTTCTCGAGGTCACGCGCGGCGGACTGCAGGGCCCCGTCTTTACCGAGGTCTCCGAGCGGGCCGCGGGAAAATATGGCGTGCCGACCCAGGGCAACCGCTGGTGCGCCGGGCTGGTGGACGGCAAATGCCCGTCGGACAAGCCCTATCTGGCGCTCTATCTGATCAAGGAGCCGGTGCAGGCCATCAAATCGGTGCTCCAGCTTTACGATCCCACCTACCAGGCGGTCGGCCCCGAAGCGATCGGATCGATCGAGGATGTGGGCGCCCTCTCCTTCGAGCGGCATACCAGACCCTGAAATGAAAAACCGCGGCCCCACAAGAGGCCGCGGTTCTTTTTCAAAAGCCGGTTCGGCTCAGTCTTCAGCCGACCGAGCTGGCGGCGTTCGGGCCGACGACCGACTCGACCCATTCATAGAGCTTGCTCTTCGGCAGGGCGCCGACCTTGGTGGCGGCGACTTGGCCGTTCTTGAAGATCATCAGGGTCGGGATGCCGCGCACGCCGTACTTGCCGGGGGTCTGCGGATTGTCGTCGATGTTGATCTTGGTGACGGTCACCTTGGTGCCGAGATCCTTCGACAGATCTTCCAGAGCCGGCGCGATCTGCTTGCACGGGCCGCACCATTCCGCCCAGAAATCGACGAGGACCGCGCCCTCAGCCTTGAGAACGTCGGAATCGAAAGAAGTGTCGGTAACATGCTTCATGTTGAGATGCCTTTCCTGCGGAGCCCGCAAAACATGACGTAGAAACTGGTGTGGCGGCGCCGCGGCTTCAAGACTCGCGGGTCAGCCCTGCATAATGGTGATCCAAATGGTCGTCGATGACCGTCTGGATGAAATAATAGCCATGATCGTAGCCGGCATGCTCGCGGAAAATCAGCTGCTGGCCGGCTTTCTTGCAGGCCTTTTGCAGCAGGTCGGGACGCAGTTGCGAGCTGAGGAAATTGTCGTCGCTGCCCTGGTCGACCAGCCAGGCGCCCGCCGTCTTGCGCCCGCTTTCCAGCAGCGCCACCGTGTCGGCATTGCGCCAGGCGGCTTCGTTCTTGCCGAGATAGCGCGGCAGCGCCTTCTGGCCCCATGGCACCTGGGTCGGTGCGGCGATGGGGGCGAGCGCGCTGATCGTCTTGAACAATTCGGGATGTTTCAGGCCCAGGGTCAGCGCGCCATGGCCGCCCATCGAATGGCCCATCAGTCCGACGCGGGCCAGATCGAGCGGGAAATTGGTCACTATGGCGGTCAAGAGATCGCGGGTGACATAACTTTCCATGCGGAAATTGGTCGACCAGGGCAATTCGGTGGCATCGAGATAAAAGCCCGCCGCCTCGCCGAAATCCCAGGATTCGCGGATGCCCGGCAGGTCCAGCCCGCGCGGGCTGGTGTCGGGGGCGATCAGCATCAGGCCGAGTTCGGCGGCCTTCTTCTCGGCTCCCGCCTTGATCAGGAAGGTGGTGTCGTCGCAGGTCAGCCCGGCCAGATAGATCACCGCCGGAAACGGTCCCTGGCCCGGCGGCTCGAACACCGAAAAGGTCATGGTGGTGCCTGTGCTGGCGCTGCCATGGCGATAACGCCCGACCACGCCGCCGGCGCAGCGGTGCTTTTCGACCTCCGACAGGGTGGAGGCGCCCGCCATCAGAAGGTCACCACGCCGCGGATCGACTTGCCGTCATGCATCAGATCGAAACCGTGATTGATCTGGTCCAGCGGCATGACATGGGTGATCAGGCTGTCGATGTCGATCTTGCCCTCCATGTACCAGTCGACGATCTTCGGCACGTCGCGGCGGCCCTTGGCGCCGCCGAACGCGGTGCCCTTCCAGACCCGACCGGTGACCAGCTGGAACGGGCGGGTCGAGATCTCCTGCCCGGCGCCGGCCACGCCGATGATGATGCTCTGGCCCCAGCCGCGATGGCAGCATTCCAGCGCCTGGCGCATCACCTGGGTGTTGCCGATGCATTCGAAGGAGTAATCCACCCCGCCATCGGACAAATCCTGGATGGCCTGCACCACCTTGTCGCGGCCGACGACGTCCGGATTGACGAAATGGGTCATGCCGAATTTGCGGGCGATCTCTTCGCGGGCCGGATTGATGTCCACCCCGATGATCTTGTCGGCGCCGACCATGCGGGCCGCCTGGATGACGTTGAGGCCGATGCCGCCCAGGCCGAACACGGCGACGGTCTCGCCGGCCTGTACCCGCGCCGTGTTGATCACGGCACCGACGCCGGTGGTGACACCGCAGCCGATGTAGCAGACCTTGTCGAACGGCGCGTCCGACCGGATCTTGGCCAGGGCGATCTCCGGCACGATGGTGTGCTGCGAGAAAGTCGAGCAGCCCATGTAGTGGAACACCGGCTCGCCATTCAGGCGGAAGCGGCTGGAGCCGTCGGGCATCACGCCCTTGCCCTGGGTCGCGCGGATCGCGGTGCAGAGATTGGTCTTGCCCGACAGGCAGGATTTGCACTGGCGGCATTCCGGCGTGTAGAGCGGAATCACATGATCACCCGGCTTCAGGCTGGTGACGCCGGCGCCGATTTCGACCACCACGCCCGCGCCCTCATGGCCGAGAATGGCCGGGAACAGCCCTTCCGGATCGGCGCCCGACAGGGTGAAGGCGTCGGTGTGACAGAGGCCCGTCGCCTTGATCTCGACCAGCACCTCGCCTGCCCGCGGCGGCTCGACTTCGACCGTCTCGATCGACAGAGGCTTTCCGGCGGCGGTGGCAACGGCGGCGCGGGTACGAATCACGGACATCTCTCCTGATAGAAAATGAACAATGAGCCTATCAGCCGAGAGCCATCGCGGCCAGCGCATCGTCCAGCATGGCGGACTCGAGCGGGGTCCAGCGCGGCCCATCGGTCCACAAAAGCGCACAGCGGACGGTTCGGCCGGGATAGAGGCAGGCCAGCACGCCGCGATAGGCGGCCATCTGGCGGATATAGGCGGCGGGCGGCTCGGCCGGCGGCAGCCGGTCGGTCTTATAATCGACCACCAGCACGCTGTCGGACTTGACCACCAGCCGGTCGACTCGGCCCGATATGACGCGCCCGCCCAGCTGGCCGATCAGCGGCACTTCGGCGCGGCTGTCCGGACCGAACAGGTCCTTATGGGTCGGGTCGTCCATCACCCGGGCGACTTCCCCGGCGATCTCGGCCTGCTCGGTATAGGACAGGCCCCAGGCGGACCGTCCGAGGAAGCGGATCGCCGCTTGCGGCCGTTCGGCGGCGGGCAGATCGGGCAGGCTTTGCAGCAGCCGGTGGATCAGGCTGCCGCGCTTGCGCCCGCCCTGGCTGCCGCGGGTTTCGCCGGCCGGCGAGGAGCGGGCCGGCGGATCGGCTTCCGGACGCGACGGCGCCAGCGGACGCGGCGGGACCGGCTCGGTCGGGGCGGCCGCACCGGCCCAGGCGGGCAGCGGTGCCGCGGTCCGCGACGCGGCGGCGGCGCGCGAGACTTCGGTTTTGCCGGTTTGCGCCATGGTCAGGCGCAGCACGGTGGGATCGTGATCCTGGCGGGCCAGGAACGGCTCCTGCACCTCTTCGGCCAGGGGGCGCAGACCCTGCTCGATCAGCTTGTACCAGCAATCCTCGGGCGGTTCGTGGCGGGTGTTCCAGCCGCACACATAGAGCCGGTCCTCGGCGCGGGTCATCGCCACATAGAGCAGGCGGCGATATTCGGCGTCCCGCGCGCGGTCCTGCTCGTCCTGCGCCATCCGTCCGGCTTCGTTGAGGCCGCTGCGTCCCGCCGCCCACAACGGCAATCCGCCGTCCAGCCACAGCAATCCGGCCTGACGCTTGGGCTTCTGCAGGGTGTCGGGCAGGAACACGATCGGCGCCTGCAGGCCCTTGGCGCCGTGCACGGTCATGATGCGGATGGCGCCGCCGCCCTGGTCGAGGTCGCGCTTGATCTCGGTGCCGCCCTGGGCCAGCCAGTTGAGGAAGCCTTGCAGCGACGGCGGATGCATCTGCTCATAGGCCAGGGTCAGGCCGATGAATTCGTCCAGCGGGTCTTCCGCCTCCGGGCCAAGACGGGCCAGCAGCTTGCGCTTGCCGCCCCGATTCAGCACATGGCTGAACAGATCATGCGGTGTCCACAGATCGGCTTTGGCGGCGAGATCGGACAGAGTCGCGAAAGCCTGGGTGAAGCGGCTCTTGCGCAGCGCTTCCCACAGGCTGCCGGGCCGGTCCCAGGCCAGCTCGAACAGCTCTTCTTCGGAGAGGCCGATCAGCGGACCCTTCAGCACGGTCGCCAGGGTCAGATCGTCGTCGGGCAGCAGCAGGGTCTCGGCCAGGGCCATCAGATCCATGACGGCCAATTGCTCGGTCAGCACCATGCGGTCGGCGCCGGCCACCGCGACGCCGAGGCGCTTCAAGCTTTTGACCAGCTGATCGACGAAGGCGCCGCGCCGGCGCACCAGCACCAGCACGTCGCCGGCGCTGATCGCCCGGCCCTTCGACTCCAGCTGTTCGCCGGTCGCGATCATATGGTGGATGCGCGCCGCCATCAGCCGGGCCAGCCGGGCGCGCGGATTGTCGCCCTCGCGCCGCTCGACCGGCGGTTTCCAGGGTTCGTCTTCGTCCTGCGGCTTGGGCTGGACCGGCGCCCACATCTCGACCAGCCCGGCCATGCCCTGGCGGTTGACCAGATGTTTCACCTCGGCATCGGCGACGCCGCGCCCGCCCTCGCCGGCCAGCACCGCATCGACCGAGGCCAGCACGGCGGCGGTCGAGCGGAACGAAACGGTCAGCGCCACTTCGTCCCAGCGCCCGCCCGCCGCGGGAACCCGCGCTGCCAGCAAGGCGCGGCTGGCCTCGAATTCGCGCGGATCGGCGCGCTGGAAGGAATAGATCGACTGCTTTGCGTCGCCCACCGCGAACACGGTGCGGGTGCCCGCCTCGCGCCGCCCGGTGCCGGCGAAGAATTCGTCGGTCAAAGCGCGGATCACCGCCCATTGGTCTGGATTGGTGTCCTGCGCCTCGTCGATCAGCAGATGGTCGATGCCGCCATCGAGCTTGTAGAGCACCCACGCCGCGCCGCCATCGGCCTGCAGCACCGAGATGGTGGTCAGGATCAGATCGTCATAATCGAGCAAAGCGCGCCGGTCCTTGTGGCGCTGATAATTTTCGATCAGGCGCAGGGACAGGCGCAGCAGGGCGGCGGTCAATTCGGCGGCTTCGATGCCGCGCAGATCGTCGCACAGCTGGAAAACCCGTTCCGCCTCGGTCTGCAGGATGGCCAGCGTGCCGGGCCGCGACGCTTCGACATCCTTGGTGCAGAGGCGGGCGCGGATCTCGCCCTCGCCGGTCAGGAAGGCGCCCTGCCACTGCGCGAAATTGGCGGCGCGGCTGTCGGGATCGGCCAGCCAGGCGGCCATCCGTTCGCCGCGTTCGACGTCCGAGGCTTTGCCGGCCATCAAAGCGTGCATCGCCGCGCGGCAATCCTCGACCGGGAAATTGTCGTCGGCGCAGGCGCGGGACAGCAAGTTCTCAGCGGTATCGCCCGGCTTCAGGCCCAGCTGATGGCGAATTGCCCGGATGACCGATTCGACCGAGCCGCCATGCTCGGCCAAGGCGCGCAGCAGACGGCCGCGTTCATTGGCCAGCATCGCCATCACTTCGGGAAAGCGCGTTTCATGCAGCCGCGCCGTCACCAAAGCGAGATCCTCCTCGCCCTCGGCGGCGGACAGCATCTCTTCGCGCGCTTCCATCAGCAATTCGCCGGAATCGCGGTCGTCCATCACCTGGAAGTGCGGGGCGAGACCGGCTTCGAGCGGGAAACGGCGCAGCAGCGACTGGCAGAAGGCGTGGATGGTCTCGATGCGCATCCCGCCCGGCGTATCGAGCAGCCGGGCGAACAGGCGGCGCGCCCCGACCATCTGGTCGGATGACGGATCGGCGCCCAGAAGCGGCTTCAGCTCCTTGGCCAGCACCGCGTCATCGGTGGTGGCCCAGCCGGCCAGGCGGGCGGCGATGCGGTTGGCCATTTCCGAGGCTGCCGCCTTGGTGAAGGTCAGGCAGAGCAGGCGCTCGGGCGGCGTGCCGGCCAGCAGCAAGGCGAGCACGCGGTCGGTCAGCACCTTGGTCTTGCCGGTTCCGGCCGATGCGGCCACCCAGACCGAGGTTGAGGGATCGGCGGCGCGGCGCTGCGCGATGCCGGGATCGGGGAAGCCGTTCATTGATCCCCCCGAGCAATGTCGTTGGCGAGGACTGCTTTTTCACCACGAAGACACGAAGACACGAAGAAGGAAAACGCGCGGAGCGCAGTCATTTCTCCTTCCCGGGATCTCCTGGGAAACAAGGAAGGATTGTCTGCGGCGCTTTTCTTCCTTTTCCTTCGTGTCTTCGTGCCTTCGTGGTGAATCAATGAGGCGCCCGTAGCCTGCAGGCTGCTGGGACGGCGGAACGAAAGGGGATTCATTCCTCTTCCTCCCCGCCCGACCATTCGGTCAGCCGCGCCAGATGGCCGTAATCGCTGTATTTCGGTGCCCGGTCGGGATGCGGACGGGCCTCGTAGGGCGTGCTTTCATCGTCGAAGCGGCGCACCAGCTCGGTCAGACCGGAGAAAGCCTGATCGGTCAGTTCGGCGACATTCTTGCCCGCCGAACGCTCGTCGCCGCCCTCGAGCCCGCCCTTCAGCCGCCAGAACAGCAGCGAGCTGACCTCCGCCGGGCCGACATCGGGGAAACCGCCATGGCGGGCGATCATCGCCTCCAGCGGCAATTGCGGGGCGAAGCCGGCAGCCACTTCCTTCACGCTGGGCGGTGCGCCGGTCTTGTAATCGATGATGGCCAGGGTGCCGTCATCCAGCCGGTCGAGGCGGTCGGCCTTGGCGGTCAGGGTGAACGGGCCCGCGGGTGCGGCGATCTCGACCGAGCCTTTGATCTCGACGAAGCTCTCGCGGATATAAGCGCGGCGGCCGCGTTCCTTCTCGACCAGCCAGGCGGCGATGCTTTGGAAGCGCGGCCACCAGAAGGCCCACAAGCCGGGCCGCGCCGCGATGTCGGTCAGCTTCTCGCGCCCGATCTCGATCAGTTTCTCCAGCGCATCGGCCGGCAGCGGCCCCTTGGGGTATGTCTTGAGGAAATGCTCCAGCGCCTCATGCACCGCGCTGCCATAGTCGCGGGCGGCGGGATCGGCGTCGATCGGGTCGAGGGCGCGCAGGCGCAGAATCCGCTGGGCATAAAGGCCGTAGGGATCGCGCATCCACAATTCGATGGCGGTGACCGGCAATTCGCGCGGGCGGGCGGCGACCGGCGGCCTGGGCGACGGCGGGCGGGTTTCGTCCATCTGCTGCGCTTCATCGAGCGTGGCGGCCCAGGCCAGCCAATCGCCTTCCGGCCAGTCGCGGCGGCGCAGCAGCGCGTCGAGGCGCAGCAGCCAGCGCGACGGTACCGTCGGGGCGCCGCCGGAGCGGACCGAGCGGGTCATCACCACCTTGGGCGCGCAGATGCCCTGGGCGAAATCATGGGCGGCCAGACCGATGCGGCGTTCGGGCGGGGCCAGGCCGAAGCGGGCGCGCATCGGGCGGCTCATCCACGGATCGGCGGAGGGTTCGGGCGGCCAGGTGCCTTCATTGAGTCCACCCAGGATCAGCAGATCGGCCTGCTGCAGGCGGGCTTCCAGCGGACCCCAGATGGCCAGGCGCGGATGGCCGCCGAAGCTGGGGCGCACGGTGATGCCGTCCATCAATTGCTCGATCAGGCCAGGATAATGGCGGCCCTCCATCTCGGGCAGGGCGAAGCTGGCGTCGGCCAGATCGGCGGCGAATTGCCAGGCCGCCCGTCCGGCATCGCCGCGCCACAATTCGGCGCCGCCCGGCTCGTCGGGGGTCGAGGCCAGTCCCTGGGCCAGGGCGAGGTGCGCTTCCAGCAGCTTGGCCAGCGGCGGCTTCGCCTCGGCCATCAAGGTTTCCAGCGGCTCCGCCAGGCGTTGGAGGTGGCCGAGCCAGTCGACCAGTTCCTCATCCTTGCGGCACAGATCGATCATGCCTTGGACGCCTGGCGCCGGGCGCGGCCCACGCAGGGCCAGGCGCTCCAGCCGGCGCACCCGCGCCTTGAACTGGCCGGGCTGTTTGCCGCCCTGGGCCAGCGGATGTTTGAGGGCGGCCAAGGTGGCATGCGGTGCGAAGGCCTCGGCCACCATGCGGGCGGTCAAAGCGAGGAATCCGCCCGGCGGGGTAACGGTCAGCGAGCGGCCCGCCGAATCATCTATTTCGATATCGAAACGGCCGAGTTCCGCCGCGACTCTGCGCGCCAGGCCGCGATCCGGGGTAATCAAGGCAGCCCGGCGCGTGGGGGTTTCCAGCACTTCGCGCATCATCAAGGCGATGGCGGCGGCTTCCTCGCGCGGGCCGGGACAGTCGAGGCGCTCGACCTCGGCGAAGGCGGCAACCGCTTCGGCCGGATCGAGATGGCGCCAATCCTCGGTGGTCGAGGCTGGGCGCAGCGCTTCGGCGACCCAAACCGCGCGCGGGGTTTCCGAGCAGCCGGGCCACAGCGGCACCTCGGCGGGCATCAGATCGAGCGAGCGTACCAGCTGCAGCAGCGAATATTGCGGATGGGTGTGGTCGAGCTGGCTCTGTTCCGTCTCGGTCAGGCGCCGGTCGAGGCCGGGCAGCACCAGCCGTCCGTTGGGCAGGCGGGCGATGGCGGCCAGCAGCCGGGCGGTGGCCGGCTGGCTGCCGGTCGAGCCGGCGGCCAGGATCGGGAAGGGCGGCGGGTTGGCGGTCCAGGCTTCAGCGCGGGCGGTCAGCAGGCGGTTGCGCCGCTCGGCGCTGTCCATCCAGCCATATTGCGCCAGGATGATCGGCCAGTGCTCGGTCAGGATGGTCAGGAAGTCGAGGGTGATCTGCCAATGCTTGGCCAGCTCGTCGGGCACCAGATTGGCCAGCCGGGAGAAATTCAGTTCCTCGGTCTGCACCTGGTCGAGCAGCCGGCCCAGTTCGTCGGCCAGGCGGGCGGCCTGATCCGGCGACGGCGCATGGCCGCCGCGGCCGCCGCCCAGGGACAGCACCAGCCGGGTCAGCAGCAGGCGGCGTTGCAGAGGCGGCACGGCAGGCGGCAGCTCGATGCCGTCCGAGGACATTTCCTCTTCGTCATCGTCGCCCAGCGGCTGAAGGCGCGGGAGCAGCAGCGGCTTACCCTCGCTGGCGCGCAGAAACCCCTCCTGCAAGGCGCGGCAGGCGCGCCGCGTCGGCAGCAGGATCAGCATGTCGGCCAGCTTGATGGGATCGCCCGCCGTTTCCGCCAGCAGCTGGTGCGCGAGGGCGTCGACGAAGCTTTCGCCGGGGGGGATGGAGAAGACGGTCATGGGGCGGCGTCCGGTCGACCGCTTGTTGGAACCGCAGAGGCGCAGAGGCGCAGAGGCCGCTCGTGGTTGAAGCGCCCGCGGCAATCATCCCAGGGCTGAATGCCGCAGGCGCCCTGAACCGGGCAACCCCTCTGCGTCTCTGCGCCTCTGCGGTTCCTCAAAACCTCAGGACTCCAACAGCGCTTCCGCCTCGCCTAAAGCGGCCGGCGTACCGATATGATACCAGCCGCCGTCATGGACGATCCCGAACAATCGGCCGGATGCCATCGCCTTGTCGTACAGCATATTCAGCGAGAACTTGCCGGCCGGATGGCCCTCGAACAGGCGGGGATGCAGGATCTGTACGCCGGCGAACATCAAAGGCGTGGTTTCGCCCGGCTTGCGGCGGGTCAGGCGGCCGTCGGCGCCGAGATGGAAATCGCCCTGCCCGTCATAACCGAACGCCGTTTCGACCGGCTGCAGCAGCAGCAGACCGTCCATGCGCGCCGGATCGAACGCGCGGGTCAGGCGCGACAGGGCGGAGTCGCCGCGGTCGGTCCAGATGATGTCGGCATTGCAGACGAAGAACGGATCGCTGCCCAGCAAAGGCAGCGCTTTGGCGACGCCGCCGCCGGTTTCCAGCAGCTCGGGCTCTTCGGAAAAGACGATGTCGGCGCGCCCGTCGAGATGGCTGCGGATGGTCTCGCCCAGCCAGTGCAGATTGACCACCTTGCGGCCGGCCCCGAACAGATCGAGATGATCGAGCACGCGGTCCAGCATGGTCCGCCCGGCCACCGGCACCAGCGGCTTGGGCAGGCTGAGCGTGATCGGCCGCATCCGCAGACCCAGTCCGGCGGCGAGCACCATGGCGTTCATTGGCGCATTCATGGTGCCGGCACCGTGCGCCTGTCGGCGGGGATATGCCGGTCGAGCCAGGATTTCACCGGCGCCAGGCCGGGATGCCGCACCGCTTCGTCGAGCAGGCGCCAGACGCGGGGAATATGGCCGAGATACTGCGGCTTGCCGTCGCGCCGGCACAGGCGGGTGAAGATGCCGATCACCTTGGCATGGCGCTGGGCGGCCAGGCAGGCCCAGGAGGCGTCGAACGCTTCCGGGCTCAGCTCGGGGAAGGCGTCGAGATAGCGCCGCCGTCCGGCGGCGCGGGTGGCGGGGTCAATGTCGCGGCGGGCATCTTCCAGCAGCGAGACCAGATCGTAGGTGACCGGGCCGACCAGCGCGTCCTGGAAATCGAGCAGGCCGCAGGCGGCGATGCCGCCGCGTCCGTCGATCCGCATCAGATTGTCGACATGGAAATCGCGCAGCACCAGCGCGTCGGGCATGGCGTGAGCCAGCGGCAGCACGTCGGACCAGGCGGCGAGGTAAGCGGCGCGGGCGACATGGTCGAGCTCGATGCCGATCGCCGGCGCGTACCAATCGGTCAGCAGCGACGCCTCGGTCAGCAGCTTTTCGCGGTCATAGGGGGCTACGCCATTGGGGGTCGGCTGCTGGTGCAGATCGATCAGCAGGTCGATCGCCATCTCATAGAGCGGCAATTCGGCCTCGCCGGCATTGAGCAGGCGGGTGAAGGTGGTGTCACCCAGATCTTCCAGCAGCAAAAGGCCGGTTTCCGCATCCTCGGCCAGAATGTCCGGCGCGCTGTAGCCGAGGGCCAGCAGATGGCGGGCGATACGCAGGAAGGGGCGCACATCCTCTTTCGGCGGCGGCGCATCCATCAGCACGGCCGGGCAGCCGGACAGATGCAGCCGGTCATAGCGCCGGAACGAGGCGTCGGCGGCCAGAACCTTGCGGTCGGCGCCGCCCCAGCCGGCTTTCGCCAGAAATTCCGCGATGAGCTGCTCGCGCGTCACCGCCACCGTTCCTTCCATTGGACTCCCCCGCTGATCCTGGCGACGCGGCTATCCTTGTCCGCGCCGGCCGCCAGGGTGATTTTGAGATGGCGGCGGGGCAGATAGCCGCCCAGCCGGTCCGGCCATTCCACCAGGGAAATGCCGTCTGAAAAAGCATCGTCGACGCCCAACTCGACCGCCTGATCGGGCGCTTCGAGCCGGTAGAGGTCGAAATGATAGAGCGGGCCAACATCACTTTGATAGACCTGCACCAGGGTGAAGGTCGGGCTCGGCACGTCCTCGGCCGGGCCGGTCAAGGCCCGGATGGTGGCGCGCGCCAGGGCGGTCTTGCCCGAGCCCAGCGGTCCTTCCAACGCCACCACGTCGCCGATCCGCAGGATTTCGGCCAGCCTCGCCCCCAGCGCGTCGGTGGCGGCCGGGTCAGGCAGGTCGAGGGACAGCTGGAAACTCATCTGGCGATCCCTCCCGCCGGCACATAGAGCCTGACGGTGGTGCCCTTGCCCTCGACCGATCTCAGCTCGACCCGGCCGCCATGCAGCTCGACGAAGCTTTTCACCAGCGTCAGGCCGAACCCGGTGACGTTGCCGCCATCCTCGGCTGCATCGGCGCGCACGAAGGCGAACATGCGTTCCTGCACGGCGGGGCTGGCGCCCTGGCCGCTGTCCGAAATGGTGAAGACCACGGAATCCCCGTCCGGGCCGGGCTCGCGCTCGGCCGCGAAAATCATGCTGCCACCCTTCGGGGTCGCCTTCACGGCGTTGGACAGCAGATTGAACAGGACCTGCCGGATGCGGCGCTCGTCGGCGACCATCCAGCCGATCTCCAGCGGGCAGAGGAAATCGAGGGTGATCTGCTTCTGGCGCACGCGCTCGCGCGCCAGGCTCAGCACGCCGGTCAGCATGGCGTGCACATCCACCGCATTCAGTTGCAGCGTCATCTGGCCTGCCTCGATGGTGGCGAGGTCGAGAATGTCGCTGAGAACCTGCTGCAGATGATGGGCCGAATCCGTGATGCCGGTCGCATAGTCGCGCTGGCGCGGCGACAGGGTGCCGAAATGCTCGTTGGCCAGCATTTCGGAATAGGCCAGCACGGTGGCCAGCGGCGTCTTCACTTCGGCGGACACATTGGCGATGAATTCGCTCTTCAGCCGGTCGGCGGCGGCCAGCGCATCATTGCGTTCGCGCAGGGCACGCTCGACATGGGCGGAATCCGACACGTCCAGCCAGGTGGTCAGCACAGCGCCGTCGGGCAGCGGGACCGAGGCGTAATCGAGGATGGCGCCGTCCGAGCGTTCGATGCGGCCATGGCGGGGAATGCGCTCGGCGAACAGCGCCAGCATGCTTTCCTGCACCGAGGGCCAGTCGCCGGCGGTGGTGAACAGCGGGCGGTGCAGGGCGATCAGGTCAGTGATGTGCGGCTCGCCGGCCAGGGCCTCGGCGGTCATGTTCCAGATGCGGCCATAAGCCGGGTTCGACAGGCGCAGGCGTCCGTCGGACGAGAACACGGCGACGCCTTCATGCAGATTGTCGAGGGTCTCGCGGTGCACCGCCAGCGAGGTCTTGTGCGAGCGTTCGAGGGCCAGGGCGTCGGTGACGTCCTCATAGGTGAACAGCAGGCCGCCGAACGGGTGCGCCGAGATCAGGCGGCGCAGGGTGCGTTCGTCGGGCAGATGCAAGAGATCCTCACGCGCTTCCAGCAGCGAGGTGAAGCGCCGCAGCTCTTCCTCCTTGAAGGCGCGGTAATCGGCCACTTCCGGCAGGCGGCGATGTTCGCGCAGCAGATCGAGCAGGCTGCCATAGGTCGGCTGGGTGTTCAGCCAGTCGGTATCGAGGCGCCACAGCACCGAAAAGGCGGTGTTGAAGAAGGCCAGCTTGCTGTCCGCGCCGAAGATGGCGATGGCGGTGCCGAGATTCTCCAGCACTTCGGCATGGGCGGCGATATGGCGCTCGAGCTGGCTTTGCAGCTCTTCTTGGCGGGTCTGGTCGATCGCCATGCCGACGGTGAACAGACCTTCATTGGTGACGATCGGCGTCTCGGTCAGATCGGCCAGCCGGCGCGCGCCGCCCATCACCAGATGGAAGGCGGCCGAGCGCGGCAGGCCCGAGGCGCGGGCGCGGGCGGCCAAAGCACGGGCTTCGCGGACGGTCGAGGCGGGCACCAGCTCGGCGGCGCTCTCGATCGCGTCGGCGGGACCTTCCATGTCGACGGCGCCGGCATAGGCGCGGTTGCAGGCGACCGGGGTCAGATCGCCATCGCGCAGCCAGACCGGCAGCGGCAGGCCGTCGAGCAGCGCGCGCAGGCGGTCGCGTTCGCGGTCGAGATCGGTCTTTTCACGCTCCAGCCGGGCCACCGCGGCGGCGCCTTCGGTCACGTCGCGCAGCCACATCACATCGGCCAGCGGCGTTCCCTCGGGCGAGGCGGCGCGGCCGCCGACCACCAGGATGCGGCGATGGCCTTCGCGCAGGGGCAGCTCGATGTCGAAAGCCTCGCCCTCCTCATGCAGGCGGCGGCGATAGGCGTTCAGCCGCCCGGCATCGGCGGGGGCGAAACAGGCCAGCACATCCTCGAAGCGCGCCGCCATGCCGCCATAGAGGCCGAGCAGCACGGCCAGCCGGCGCGAACATTGCTCGTCGACGATCTGGCCTTCCTCGTCGAGGGTCCAGCGGAAGAATCCGTCGGGGGCGGTGGACAGCACTTCCTGCAGGCGGCCGACATCGACATCGCGGCCGTCGGCGTCGCGCTGCGCATTGCGCAGTTCGCGGCGCAGCCACAATACGATCGGCATGAAGATCAAAAGCATCAGCAGCGCCGCGCCGATGGCCGGCGCAGCAGGGTCCTGCAGTTCGATCAACATGCTAAGGGCCGGACGCTACTCATCGCGACCCAAACTGCCGCGTCCGGCGGCTAATTACAAGCCGCGGCTTCCGCAGCCCTGGTCGCCTCCAGGTCGTGCGCCAGGCTCCGCGCCGCCAGGAAGAAGTGCACCACCATCCACACCGCCAGCACCGGGCCGATCAGCAAGGCGTAACGCAGCGAATCGTCGCCATAAGCGGGTTTCAGCCAATCGGACAGCGCGCCCGCCGCCGATGGGCCGCCGCCGATGCCGATCAGGGTCAGGATCAGCAGCAGCACGGCCGAGGCGAAGGCGCGGGTGCGCGATCCGACCAGCCCGGTGGTGAGCGTCCACAGCGACACCAGATAAAGGGTCGGCACCAGGAAGGCGATCGACAGCAGGACCAGGCAGAGATCGAGGCTGTCGGTCAGCAGGGCGGCGACGGTGACCGGGATGACGAAGATATAGCCGATGGCCGGCACCCAGACCGCCCAGCGCACGTCGCGCTGGCTGAGGCGGTCGATCAGGTTGCCGGCGATCAGATTGCCCAGCACGCCGCCGATGCCGAGGACCAGCGCCAGATAGGTGCTGCGCTGGACCAGGCCCATATGGTGGGTGCGGGCCAGGAACGAGCCGGTCCAATAGATGCCGGCATTTCCGTTGAAGGTGGCGATGGTCGAGGCGATGGTCAGGTGGATCATCGACGGGCGCTTGAAGATCTGGCGGATCGCCTCGCCGAAGCCGGGGGCGCTGGCCGCGACCGTTTCATCGCTGCCGCCGCGCACCGGCTCGGCCAGGGTGAAACGCACCAGCAGGGCGAACAGCAATCCGGGCAGGCCGACCACCAGGAACGAGGCGCGCCAGCCATAATGGGCGGCGATGTTGCCGCCCAGCAGGAAGCCGAACAGCACGCCGATCGGGATGCCCATGGCGTAGATGCCCATGGCGCGGCCGCGTTCCTTCATCGGATAGAGGTCGGCCAGCATGGAATGGGCCGGGGGCGTGCCGCCCGCTTCGCCGATACCGACGCCGACGCGCGCCGCCGCCAATTGCCAGAACGACACGGCCAGGCCGGACAGCACGGTCATCACGCTCCAGATGGCGCAGGAAATGGCGATGATGTTGCGGCGGTTGAAACGGTCCGCCAGCATGGCGATGGGCAGTCCCAGCGTGCCGTAGAACAAGGCGAAGGTGATGCCGCCCAGCAGGCCGATGGCGCCGTCCGACAGGTTGAACTCGTGCTTGATCGGCTCGATCACCGACTGCAGCACCGTGCGGTCGAGATAATTGGTCGTGTAGACGAGCACCAACAGAACCAGCACATAGTGCCGGCGCAGCAGCCTGGACATTTCCCATCCCCATCTTTTCAACGGTTGTTGAGGGAAGTGTGCGGTTTTTGCGCAGGGTGCGTCAAGACATGAAAAAGGCGCCGGGAATCGCTTCCCGGCGCCTCTTCATGTTTCGGCGGAAGACCGCTTAGTAGCGATAGGCTTCCGGCTTGAACGGGCCGGCATTGCTGACGCCGATATAGGCGGCCTGCTTGTCCGACAGCTTGCTCAGCTTGACGCCGATCTTGTCGAGATGCAGGCGGGCGACCTTCTCGTCCAGATGCTTGGGCAGCACATAGACCTTGCGCTCATACTTGTCGGCATGGTTCCACAGCTCGATCTGGGCCAGCACCTGGTTGGTGAAGCTGGCCGACATCACGAAGCTGGGGTGGCCGGTGGCGCAGCCCAGATTGACCAGACGGCCCTCGGCCAGCACGATGATGCGCTTGCCGTCGGGGAACTCGACCTCGTCGACCTGCGGCTTCACATTGTGCCAGCGGAGGTTACGCAGCGCGGCGATCTGGATCTCGCTGTCGAAGTGGCCGATGTTGCTGACGATGGCGCGGTCCTTCATCACACGCATATGGTCGAGCGTGATCACGTCGATGTTGCCGGTGCAGGTCACGAAGATGTCGGCGACCGGGGCGGCCTCTTCCATCGTCACGACCTGATAGCCTTCCATCGCGGCCTGCAGGGCGCAGATCGGGTCGATCTCGGTGACCAGGACGCGGGCGCCCTGGCTGCGCAAGCTGGCGGCCGAGCCCTTGCCGACATCGCCGAAGCCGGCGACGCAGGCGACCTTGCCGGCGATCATCACGTCGGTGGCGCGCTTGATGCCGTCCACCAGGCTTTCGCGGCAGCCATAGAGATTGTCGAACTTCGACTTGGTGACCGAGTCATTGACGTTGATGGCCGGCACCAGCAGCTTGGCGGCCTTGGCCATCTCGTACAGGCGATGCACGCCGGTGGTGGTCTCTTCCGAGATGCCGCGGACGTCCTTCAGCATCTCCGGATATTTGTCGTGCAGGATCTGCGTCACGTCGCCGCCATCGTCCAGCACCATGTTGGGGGTCCAGCCATCGGGACCGCGCAGGGTCTGCTCGATGCACCACCAGAACTCTTCCTCGGTCTCGCCCTTCCAGGCGAACACCGGGATGCCGGCGGCGGCGACCGCGGCGGCGGCCTGGTCCTGGGTCGAGAAGATGTTGCACGACGACCAGCGCACCGAGGCGCCCAGCTCGACCAGGGTCTCCATCAGCACGGCGGTCTGGATGGTCATGTGCAGGCAGCCGACGATGCGGGCGCCCTTGAGCGGCTTGGAGGCGCCGAACTCGGCGCGCAGCGCCATCAGGCCCGGCATTTCGGTTTCGGCGATCCGGATTTCCTTGCGGCCCCAATCGGCCAGGGAAATGTCGGCAACCTTGTAATCGGGCGTGCTCATGGAAGGGGTCTCCGAAAAATGGGTTCCAGGCCTATATCAGCCGCCGGGTTCCGGCGCAATAAGCGGGTAGCCTGTGACATATCGGAGACGTGTGACGAAACGCAATGCCGCCAGGCCCGACCCACCCTATCTTTCGAGCCAGTTTACTATACGGAGGTTTAGTATGAAGTCGACGCATTGGATGAGCGCGGTGGTGATGACGGTTCTGGTGGCGGCCTGCGCCGCGCCGCGTCCGGCCCCGGCGCAGGAGCACCCTCATTACATCCATGCTTTGTCCGACCTGCGCCTGGCGCGCGCCATTCTCGATCGCCAGCAGGAATGGAACGTGATGCGCGACCAGTATGCCGCCATCGAGGAAATCGACCACGCCATCGGCGAGCTCAAGCGCGCTTCGATCGACGATCACAAGGATCTGCGCGACCATCCGCCGATCGACACCTATCTCGATTACCGCGGCCGCCTGCACAGGGCGATGGAACTGCTGGACTCGGTCGAACGCGACCTGCATGCCGAGGAAGACAATTACGCCGCCCTCGGCTGGCGCGACGCCGCCATCCACCATGTCAACGATGCCCGCGGCGCCGTGCACCGCGCCATCGAGGATAAGCGGGCCGATCAGTTCCGCGAGTAAGGGTGTTCAGCCCATCTTCTCGTTGAAATCGTCGAGAAGCTGAGCGATGCGGCCGGTGTCGGACTGATCCATGATCACCCGCGCCCGCCGCGTCGCCGCCATCAGGTCCAGCTCGCGGATTCGCGCCTTCACCAGCGGAATCCGCGACGAGGCCATCGACAATTCCCGGATGCCCAGGCCCAGCAGCAGTGCCGTATAGCGCGGATCGCCGGCGATCTCGCCGCACACGCTGACCGGAATGCGCGCCCGCAGGGCCGCCTCGGTGGTGAATTGCACCAGGCGCAGCACGGCGGGGTGCAGACTGTCATAGAGATGTGCCACCTGCTCGTCGGTGCGGTCGATCGCCAGGGTGTATTGGGTCAGGTCGTTGGTGCCGATCGCGAAGAAATCGGAGTGCTGCGCCAGACCGTCGGCGGCCAGCGCCGCACCGGGCACTTCGATCATGGTGCCGATCGGCGGCAGCGGCAGGGCGAAGGGCACTTTCCGGCGCTTCAGCCGGTGCACGACGCCGTCGAGGATGTGGCGCACGGTCAGCAGCTCGCCGACATTGGTGACCATCGGCAGCAGGATGCGCACCGGTCCCAGCGCGCCGGCGCGCAGGATGGCGGCCAGCTGGGTCTCCAGCAATTCCGGGCGCTTCAGCGACAGGCGGATGGCGCGCAGCCCCAGCGACGGATTGGGCCCGTCGAACCGGCCCAGCGCCGGGGCCGTCTTGTCGGCGCCGGCGTCCAGCGTGCGCACCGTCAGCGGCCGCCCGTCGAGCTTGGTGACCAGCTCGGACAGGATGGCGGTCTGCTCTTCCTCGCTGGGCAGGTTGGCGCGGTTCATGAAGATGAATTCGGTGCGCAGCAGGCCGATGCCGGCGGCACCGTAATTGCTGACCCCGCCCACTTCCGAGGGCAATTCAAGATTGGCCTCCAGGGTGATCTCGACCCCGTCCTTGGTCACCGCCGGAACCTTGCGCAGCAGATGCAGCTTGCGCCGCTGGCGCAACAGGTCGGCGCGGCGCTTGCGGTAATCGGCCAGGGTATCGGCGCTGGGATTGACGATCACCTTGCCGCCGCTGCCATCGACGATCACCACGCGGCCGGCTTGGCTGCTGGACGGCATTCCCGACATGCCGACCACCGCCGGCAGCCCTAACGAGCGCGCCATGATCGCGGTGTGCGAAGCCGGGCCGCCCAGGATGGTGGCGAAGCCGGCGACCAGGGCGGGGTCGAACAAGGCGGTGTCGGCGGGCGACAATTCCTCGGCCAGCACCACGGCGTTCTTCGACAACTGTCCGAACGGACCGGCGTTGCCGCGGTCGAGATTGCGGGTCAGGCGGCGGCCGATATCCTTGATGTCGTCGGCGCGGGCCGACAGGTAGGCGTCGCCCATCGATTCGAAATGGGCGACGATCTCGGTGATCTCGCGCTGCAAGGCGGCTTCGGCATTGAGGCGCTCGTCGGCGATGCGCTTATCGACGCCGCGGGTCAGGCGCGAATTGTCGAGCATCTGGCGATAGGCTTCGAGCATATAGCCCAGCTCTTCGCCCGAAGCGCCGGGCAGATCCTTGGCCTTGGCCTGCAGCTTGCTGATCTGCTGTTCGGCGGTGGCGACGGCGGCGGCGAAGCGGGAGCGTTCAGCGGCCACCGTATCCTTGGCGAGACGGTAATGCGGCACCGGCGCATCGTCATGCTGATCATGCAGATGCACGATGCCGATGGCGATGCCGGGACTGACGCCCAGACCGTCGAAAATCCGCTCGGCTTGCCCCGTCACAGGAGTCATACCGATACCTTTCCTGGCTGCTAATCCTCGTCGAATTTTGCCTCGACCAGCGCGATCAGTGCGTCGACCGCTTCCTGGCCCTGAGGCCCGCGCCCTTTTATTTCGATGGTGCAGCCCGGCGCGGCGGCCAGCATCATCAGACCCATGATCGAAAGGCCCGACACCTCGGTGCCCCGGTTGGACACCAGCAGCGTCGCGTTATACAGCCCGGCAAGCTTGACGAACTTCGCCGCCGCCCGGGCATGCAATCCGCGGCGATTGACGATCGTCGCGTTTCGAACCAGCCATTCCTCTTCAGACATACCAAGCCCTCAGGCGCCGGGCGCGCATTCCATGCGCTGGGCTACCGCGCCGAATCGAAGCGCAGCGAAGATGAACGCGTAGCGGACAAGCCATGTTGCCTGTGTAACCGGGGCTGTCGGCAGCGCGGGCGTGCACTTGCACGCCTGCAACGAATTCGTTGCTCATGGCGTATCCTGGCTGAGCAGGCGCGAGGCCACGTTGATGTATTTGCGGCCCGCTTCCTGGGCGCTGGCGACGGCGTCGACCAGCGTTTCGTGATGGCGGACCGAGGCCAGCTTGATCAGCATCGGCAGGTTCACCCCGGCGATGACCTCGACCTTGGCCTTGTCCATGATCGAAATGGCCAGGTTCGAGGGGGTTCCGCCGAACATGTCGGTCAGCACCACCACGCCTGCCCCATCATCGACCTTGCCCACCGATTCCAATATGTCGCGGCGGCGTTGCTCCATGTCGTCCTCGGGTCCGATACAGACCGTGGAAACGTTCGGCTGCGGACCCACCACATGTTCGAGCGCGGCCACCAGCTCGTCGGCGAGGCGGCCATGGGTCACCAGAACCATGCCTATCATCGTTCGGCACTCAATTTGGGTTCTCCTCCTCAAGGTCGCGGTGGCGAAGATCCACTTGCTGGCCTTGCTCCCTAAGCCAAGCCGCCAGTCTCTCGGCGGTGTAAACCGAACGGTGGCGCCCCCCCGTGCAACCGATCGCAATGGTAAGATAACTTTTGCCCTCGGCGGCGAAGCGCGGCAAGAGCGGACATATCAGCGAGGTCAATCCGCTGAAAAAGGGTGCGAAGCCCGGATCGCGGGCGATGAACTCCGCCACGTCCTGATCCTTGCCCGAATGCGGCTTCAACGCCGGCACATAATGCGGATTGTCGAGAAAGCGCACGTCGAACACCAGATCCGCCTCGCGCGGCAGGCCGCGGCGATAGGAGAAGGAGGTGACGAACAGCAGCAGCGGCGCCTTTTCCTCGCGCTGGAAATGGCCGGCCAGCAGGCGGCGCAGCTCGGCGGGCGGCAAGAACGAGGTATCGATCACCAGATCGGCGCGCGCCTTCAAGGGCGCCACCAGGCGGCGCTCATGGGCGATGCCGTCCAGCAGCGGCCGGTCGATTGCCAGCGGATGGCGGCGGCGCGTCTCGGTGAAACGGCGGCTGAGAATGTCGTCGTCGGATTCCATGAAGACCAGCGACAGCGGCACCTGCGCTTCCTCGCGCAGCCGGTCGAGTTCTTCCAGCATCGACTGGGCGCCGAAATCGCGGGTGCGGATATCGATGCCGATCGCCAGCGGCTTGCCGGCTTCGCCGCCGCGCAGCAGCGCGCCCAGCATCGACAGCGGCAGATTGTCGACCGCTTCATAGCCGAGATCCTCGAGCCATTTCAGCGTCAGGCTCTTGCCCGCGCCCGACATGCCGGTGACCACGACGACGTCGGCCGCAGCGGGGGCGGCGGCGTTGGTGGTGTCGGTGCGGGTCATGGCGGGGCTGGTCATGGCGTTCTCATCGGGTCGGCCATTAAAAACCCGCAGCCTGTTGCACCGCAAGGCGAACCTTGATCGGCGCCGAGCTCTCGCGGGCGGCAACCCTGTACAAAGGGATCGTTTTGTCGAGCAGCGACAGGGTTTCCGGCTCCGGCATCCGTTCGATCTTTTCGGGCTCATCGAGATCGATCACCAGACCGACGGGAACCGGCGCCCGATAGGGAAATTTCAGGATGCCGAGACCGCGAACCTCCAGCAATCCCGCCAGAATCTCGGGCGGATCGGCCAGCAGATGCTCGCCCTCGCGGCGCAGGAGAACCTGGTCGTCGGCCACCAGAACCGCGCCCCGGTCGATCAGGCGCAAGGCAAGATCCGACTTGCCGCTTCCCGACGGGCCGCGCAGCAGCACGCCCATGTCATTTATCAGCACGCAGGTTGCGTGGAGTCTCATGAAGGCGTCGCCAGGCGCCGCGGGTTCACGATTGGGTCGCCAGGCGGTATCCGACGCCCGGCTCGGTCAGGATGATCTTGGGATCGGCCGGATCGGGCTCCAGTTTCTGGCGCAGCTGATTGACATAGACGCGCAGATAAACCGTGTCCTCGGTATGGGCAGGCCCCCATACCGCGGTCAGGATCTCCTTGTGGGTCACCACATGATCGGGGCTGGCGGCCAGGAAGCGCAGCAGATCATATTCGCGCTTCGACAGGCGGATCTCCTGGGCGTCGCGGCTGATGACGCGGCGGGCGAAGTCCATCTGCAGGCCGCCGATCTTCAAGACGTCCAGCGCCTGCTTGCCGGGCGCGGGTGCCTGGCGCAGGGCGGCGCGCAGGCGGGCCATCAGTTCGCCGATGCCGAACGGCTTCACCACATAATCGTCGGCGCCGCGGTCCAGCGCTTCGACCTTGTCGACCTCGGTGGCGCGCACCGACAGCACGATGATCGGCACGGTGGAGAATTCGCGGATGGCGGTGATCGCCTCCTGCCCGTCCATGTCGGGCAGGCCGAGATCGAGAATGACCAGATCGACCGGTTCGGCCTTGGCCATGGCGATGCCGGCCTCGGCGGTTTCCGCTTCGATCACCTGATGGCCCGAGGCGCCCAGCGAGATGCGCAGGAATTTGCGGATCTGCGCTTCGTCGTCGACCACGAGGATCTTAGGCATGGTTTTCCTGTGCTTTCATCTCGGCGGCGGCGACCGCCGGGGGTTCGTGCTTGGGCAGGGTGATGACGACGCAGGTGCCGGCGCCGTTCAACCCCGGCTCTGCCTTGATGGTGCCGCCATGGGCTTCGATGATGCCGCGGCAGATGGCCAGGCCCAGCCCGGTTCCGGCCGTCTGCTTGTCGGTGGCCTGGACGCGATAAAACATGTCGAACACCTTCTCGCGGTCCGCCTCGGGGATGCCGGCGCCCTGGTCGCACACCTCGATCAGCACCTGGTCTTCCTTGGCGCGCGCCCAGATGGTGACGGTGCTGCCGGCCGGAGAATATTTGCAGGCATTGTCGAGCAGGTTGAAAAAGACCTGCTGGACCAGCACCGAATCGACATTGAGCAAGGGAATGCTGGGATCGATGTCGATCCTGATCTGGCGGCGCTTCAGCAGCTTTTCGGCGCGGTCGACGGCGGCTCGGATGATGTCGCTGAGATCGGCCCAATCGGCGTTCGGCTTCATCGAGCCCGAGCCCAGGCGCGTCATGTCGAGCAGGTTCTGCACGAAGCGGTTCAGGCGTTCCGCTTCGTCCTGGATGGTATGGGCCAGCTCGCCGCGGTCGTTGGCCGACAGATTATCCTCATATTTGATCAGGCTGGTGGCGGCGCCCAGGATCGATACCAGCGGCGTGCGCAGATCATGCGACAGCGAGGACAGCAGGGCCGAGCGCAGCCGCTCGGTTTCGGCGGAGACGCGCGCCGCCTCGACGTCGGCCACCAGGCTGGTTCTCTCCAGCGCCACGGCGGCCTGGTCGGCCAGGGTCTCCAGCAGGCGGCTGTCTTCCGGGCCGAGGAAATCCTGGCCCTCCATCTGGATGCCCAGCACGCCGACCGGTCCGCGCGCGGTGCGCAGCGGCAGGAACAGCCAATCGGCGGTCGGCAGGGTGGTCGAGCCGCGCCCCGCAGGGCGGCCGTTGCTCCAGGTCCAGTCGGCGGCGGCGGCGTCCTTGTCGTCGATCTGGTCCTCGGGGGGATAGCCGGCGGCGATGGCCAGGCGGCCATTCTCGGGCTGCAGCACCAGGGATTTGCCGTGGATGGTGGCGGCGACATGATGCACCACCGCCCACAGCACGTCGTCGCGCGTCGCCGCGGCGGCGATCTTGCGCGAGAATTCATACAGGTTCGAGGTGCGCCGGCTCGACAGCTTGGCGGCGTCGACCTGGGCCTGCACGCGGCTGGCCAGGTTCGACACGATGATCGCGGCGACCAGGAAGAAGAAGATGGTCAGAATGAATTGCGGATCGTCGAAGGCCAGGCTGAAGCGCGGCTCGGCGAAACAGAAATTGAACGACAGGAAGCTGGCCACCGACGCGAAGATCGCCGGGCCGCGGCCCAGGCGCATGGCGATGAACATCACGGCGATCAGGAAACCGACCGAGATGTTGGGCAAGGACAGCCAGATATTGATGACGAAGCCGATGCCGGTGGCGGCGGCGACGCCCAGGGTCGCCAGGATATAGGCGACCCAGTTGATCTGTTCGGCCGGCTTCTTGGTCGGCAAAGCGGCGACCGGCCCTTCGGCGTCGTCGCCGCCGACCAGCATGACGTCGAAGGCGCTGCTCTGGGCCAGCAGCTTGGCGGTGATCGAATCGGCGAACAGGCGCCGCCAGCCGCGCCGGCGCGAGCGCCCGACCACCAGCTGGGTGCAGTTGTTCTCGCGCGCGTAGTTCAGCACCTCGGCCGCGACGTCCTCGCCCTGCAGGGTGACGGTCTCGCCGCCCAGCTGCTGGGCCAGGCGCAGGGTGCGGTCGATGCGGTCCTTTTCCTCGTCGGCCAGGCCGATATGGCGGTGCGTCTCGACATAGACGGCGACCCAGGGCGCGTTGCGGCGTTCGGCGACGCGCTTGGCGACGCGGATCATGCGGGCGCTGCCCATATCGTCGCCGACGCAGACCAGGATGCGTTCGCGCGCCGGCCAGGGACCGGCGATGGCGTGCGCCCGCATGTAATTGATCATCTGCGCGTCGACGCGTTCGGCGGCATGGCGCAGCGCCATTTCGCGCAAAGCGGTCAGATTGCCCGGCGAGAAGAAATTCTGCGCGGCGCGCTTGGCCTGTTCCGGCACATAGACCTTGCCCTCGGCCAGGCGCTTCAGCAGATCTTCCGGCGGCAGGTCGATCAGCTCGATCTCGTCGGCGCTGCCCAGCACCGAATCGGGCAGGGTCTCGCGCACCTTGATGCCGGCGATGCGCTCGATGACGTCGTTCAGGCTTTCCAGATGCTGGATGTTCAGCGTGGAATAGACATTGATGCCGGCTTCCAGGATCTCCTCGACATCCTGGAAGCGCTTCACATGGCGCGAGCCCGGCACATTGGTGTGGGCCAACTCGTCGACCAGCACGAAGCGCGGCTTCCTGGCCAGGATGGCGTCGAGATCCATCTCGTTGAAGACGCGGCCGCGGTAATCGACGGTCTTGGGCGGCACCAGCGGCAGATTGGCGACCAGCCGTTCGGTCTCCTTGCGGCCATGGGTCTCGACCACGCCGATGACGACGTCGATGCCCTCGCGCTGGCGCTCATGGGCGGCCTCCAGCATCGCATAGGTCTTGCCGACGCCGGGCGCCGCGCCCAGGAAGATCTTCAGCCGTCCGCGCGATTCCTTCTGGGCTTCCGCCAGCAGGGCATCGGGTGAGGGACGGTCTTCGCGATCTGTTTCAGGCATGACGGCCGCATGATACCGCCTGTTTTGTCAGGGGGATAGGGGGAGGTCGGCGGGGCCGCCGGACTTCCCGTCACAGATGGAAACCAAATACCAAAATGACCTCTTCTTTTTAGGGGCGTTCGATTGTATGACCGTGCCGTTGAGTTGAAGGAGTTCCAGGCGGATACGCTCCGCCCCGGATATCATGAACCAGATCAATCTGCCACTGACTCCAATGGCCGCGGGAAGCGGGCCCGAGCCCTTGGCACGCCTGCTTCCGGACCTGTTCTTTTCGCGCGTTGAAACCTCTCCCGACAGCGTCGCGGCGGTGTTCGAGGGACGCTCGCTGACCTATCGCGAGATGGCGGACAAGGTCGAGGCGATGGCGCGCGGTCTGGTGGCGGCCGGGGTGAAGCCCGGGCAGTTCGTCGGTCTGTGGATGACCCGCTCGCTCGATCTGCAGATGGCGCTGCTGGCGATCCTGCGCGCGGGTGCCGCCTATCTACCCTTCGACCAGGCGGCCCCGCCCGAGCGCGTGGCGATCTGCCTTGCCGACGCCGAAGCCGTGGCGCTGGTGGTCGATTCCACCACGCAGCCGCGCACCGGCGCCATCGTCCAGACCGTCCTGAGCGCGGCGCAGCTGCCGACCGCCGGTTTCGATCTGCCGGTGCTTGCCGAAGCGGTGCAGCCGCAGGACCCGGCCTATCTGATCTATACCTCGGGCTCGACCGGTGTGCCCAAGGGCGTGCTGATCAGCCACCGCAACATCTGCCACTATCTCAGCGCGGCGCAGACCCTGTTCCAGCTGTCGCCCGAGGATGTGGTGTTTCAGGGCGCCTCGGTCGCGTTCGACCTGTCGCTGGAAGAGATCTTCCTGCCTTACCTGGCCGGCGCCCGGCTGTGGATCGCCACTCAGGAGATTTTGCAGGACACGGAAACCCTGGCGGCCCGCATGAAGGATGCCGGGATCACCGTGCTCGACACGGTCCCCACCCTGCTGGCGCTGCTGCCCGAGGACGTGCCGTCCTTGCGCGTCATCATCCTGGGCGGCGAAGCCTGTCCGCCGGCGCTGGCGGCGAAATGGTGCCGGCCCGGCCGCAAGCTTTTCAATTCCTACGGCCCGACCGAGACCACCGTGGTCGCCACCGCCATCGAAATCCAGCCCGAGGACCCGATCACCATCGGCCGCGCGCTGCCCGGCTACACCACCTATGTGGTCGATGAAAACCTGCACACCGTGACGCCGGGCGTCGAAGGCGAGCTGCTGATCGGCGGGCCGGGCGTGGCTTCCGGCTATTGGCGCCGGCCCGAACTGACCGCGCAGAAATTCGTTCCCAATCCCTTCAACGCCGAATGTACCGATCCGGTCCTGTACCGCACCGGCGACGCGGTGATCGAGGACGCGCAGGGCCGCCTGGTCTTCCGCGGCCGTATCGACGATCAGGTCAAGATCCGCGGGTTCCGCGTCGAGCTGGGCGAGATCGAGGCCCGCCTGGGCGAGCAGCCGGGCGTGGTGCAGGCCGCCCTGGTGCTGCGCCGCGACGGCGAGATGGATCATCTGGCCGCCTTCGTGAAGCTGGCGCCGGGTGCCGAAATCAACGCCGAAGGCTGGCGCAAGGCTCTGGCGGCGACCATGCCGCCTTACATGATCCCGACCCATTTCCAGGCCATCGCCGAACTGCCGACCCTGACCTCGGGCAAGCTCGACCGCAAGAGCCTGGCCAAGCTGCCGCTGGAACTGCCCGACGTGCCGCTCGAGGCCGACGACCCGCCGGCCAACGAGACCGAGGCGGCGCTGCTGGCGGCGGTCAAGCCGCTGCTGCCCGGCCAGCCGATCCGCTTCGAAGCGGATTTCTTCCTCGATCTGGGCGGCCATTCGCTGATCGCCGCGCGCTTCGTCTCGGCGGTGCGCAAGATCCCGGCTTTGTCGCATTTGACCATCCACGACGTCTATGCCGCCCGCACCCTGCGCGGCATGGCCGAGCTGCTGAACGCGCGCGGCGCCCAGAAGACCGAAAATCTCGCCTTCGAGGCGCCGCCGCTGCTGCGCCGGTTCCTGTGCGGCCTGGCCCAGGCCATCTGCATGCCCGGCGTGCTGGCCATCACCACCGCTCCCTGGCTGGCGGTGTTCGTGGGCTATCAGCTGTTCACCGGCGAGGAGCATAATTTCTGGCGCGAAGTCCGCGTGGTGACGCTGACCTATGCCGGCATCAACATCGCGGTCAGCGCCTTCGCCATCGCCGCCAAATGGCTGATCCTGGGGCGGACCAAGCCCGGCAGTTATCCGCTGTGGGGCGTCTATTATTTCCGCTGGTGGCTGGCCCGCCAGATCATCGGCGCCGTCCATCTCAACTGGTTCAAGGGCACGCCGGTGCTGCGCGTGCTGTTCCGCCTGCTCGGCGCCAAGGTCGGCCAGGACGTGATCTTCAGCGATTTCGACATCGGCGCCATCGACCTGATCGAAATCGGCGACAATGCCGCCTTCGGCTCCAAGATGCTGTTCGCCAATGCCGAGGTGGTCGGCAACCAGCTGGTGATCGGCCGGCTGAAGATCGGCGAGGCGGCCACCATCGGCTCCTCCTGCGTGCTGTCGAGCGGTTGCGATATCGGCTCGGGCTCGGAACTGGCCGATCTGACCGCGCTGCCGGTCGGCACCAAGGTCGGCGCCGGCGAATTCTGGGAAGGCTCGCCCGGCCGCAAGGTGGGCATGGTGGGCGATCACGGCCTGCCGCTGGCCAAGGCGAGCAACGGGCTGCGCGCGGTGCATTTCGCCGTCTATGTGGTGATGCTGGCGATTCTGCCGGCGGTGGCGCTGATCCCGATCATCCCGGCCTTCTATATTCTCGACAATCTGGGCGACTGGGCCGGCGACCGCCTGCCGATCGGCGATCTCGGCCTGCTGCCGCTGATCGCCTGGCCGGCGGCGATGGTGCTGATCCTGGTGACCGTGCTGCTGATCACGGTGATCCGCTGGACCGTGCTGCCCTCGGTCAAGACCGGCAATTATTCGATCCATAGCTGGTTCTATATCCGCAAATGGGTCGTCGCCCTGGCCACCGAACTGACGCTGGAAACCCTGTCGTCGCTGTTCGCCACGGTCTATATGCGCAACTGGTACCGCCTGCTGGGGGCGAAGATCGGCCGCGATGCCGAGATCTCGACCAATCTGGGCGGGTCGTACGACCTGATCGACATCGGCGAGAAGAGCTTCATCGCCGACGAGGTGGTGCTCGGCGACGAGGAAGTGCGCAATGGCTGGATGATTCTCAAGACGCTGAGCACGGCCAAGCGCGTCTTCGTCGGCAACAGCGCCGTGGTGCCGCCTGGCACCGACATTCCCGAAGGCGTGCTGATCGGCATCAAGTCGCGTCCGCCGGCCGACAATTCCCTGATGCAGGAAAACAGCACCTGGTTCGGCAGCCCGCCGCTGCCGCTGCCCCTGCGCCAGCGTTTCGACACGGTCGGCACGCAATGGACCTATGAGCCGAGCCTGAGCCGCCGCGTCGGACGCGCTTTGTTCGAGGCGTTCAGCGTGTCCTTGCCGTCGATGCTGGCGATCTGCTTCGGCAGCCGCGCCGTCGACTTCCTGGCGCCGGCGATCCTCGCCCGCGATTTCTGGACGCTGACCTGGCAGTTCATCTGGTGCTCGACCGGCATCTCGGTCGGACTGACCCTGGCCGCCATCCTCATCAAATGGCTGATGATGGGCGTCTATAAGCCGACCATGAAGCCGATGTGGTCGTGGTGGGCGCTACGCACCGAGGCGGTGGCGGTCAATTATTTCGGCCTGGCCGGCGCGGTGCTGCTCGACCATCTGCGCGGCACGCCGTTCCTGCCCTGGTGCCTGCGCCTGTTCGGCTGCAAATTCGGCCAGGGCGTCTATATGGACAGCACCGACATCACCGAATTCGACTGCGTACGGGTCGGCGACTTCGCCGCGGTCAATTCCGGCGGCCTGCTGCAGACCCATCTCTACGAAGACCGGGTGATGAAGATCGGCCGGGTGAACATCGGCGAAGGCGCGATGATCGCCGGCGGCACCACGGTGCTCTACGACACCCGCGTCGGCGATTATGCCCGCGTCGGCCCGCTGACCATCGTCATGAAGGGCGAGGAACTGCCGCCGCACAGCCAGTGGCAGGGGGCTCCGGCGCAGCCGGTTTCCTGACGGAGCGTGTCTCCAAGGGTTCACGCCCCTTGGTTGATTTATGTGGTATCGTTCGCGCATGAGTTGATCGCGCGGAGGGATGCCATGCCGCTACCAGCTTACGGATTCCTGATCGGTAAAGTCGTCGGATCGCGGCCTCATGGCGGCGGTCACCTCCATTGGCTGACCATGGTCGAGCCGGCGGCCGAGGGACACCCGCCCTATCGCGTCGCGGCGCTGCTGGGGCCCGACGTCGAGTATCAGATCATCGTCGACGCCGAAAAGACCGGCCCGCAGAAATTGAAAGACCTGATCAGGAGTCTGCGGAGCAAGGGCCAGACCCAGAATTTTCTGGTCAAAGGCGGGGATGGCGATCCCAGCATGGATTTCGTGGATTGGGGCCTGAACGGCTTCAAGCCATCGGACGACAAACTCCACACGGAATTCGGCAAGGCCGTTGAAGCGGCCAAGACCGATGCCGCGGCCCTGCTGGCGGTGTTCGGCACCGGCTATCCGGTCAATCCCGCCACGGGCGGATCGCCCGGCACCGGCTATACCGGCATCGAGAACGTCCATATGAATCAGGGCACGCCCGACCGCGTCGGGATGGGCGGACAGTACCGCGAGAATGGCCGCAACCAGGATGGCGGGCTGATCTTCCTGACGAAAAGCATGGCGACGGCTTTCTTCGTCAAATTCAAAAGCCAGATCCTGGACACGAACGGTAACGGCAATCCGAACACGACCGGCGTTACGGCGATCGACGCTCATCTGACCCGCGCGCGGCAGATTCTGGCCACCGACCAGGGTGTGGCCGCGGCGTTTGCGGCCCGGGCGGCGATGGCGCCGCCGCCGGCCTACGTTTTCGCCGATCCGGAAACCGACGACGCGACCGAGACCTTCATTCCGGACAACGACACCTACTTCAACACCGACTATGTCCAGCAGCAGGCGAAGGGCAAGACCCATGGCCGGGTGCCGGCGCCGCGCGACGCCAATACGGTGTCGATGAACCTGACCTCCATCGCCGGCGCGGATGTACCGGGCCACCGCACGTCGGGCGGTGTCGAGACCATCGATTTCGACGTGATCGGCGACAGCGGTGCCGTCACTGCCGCTTATTATCAGGGCGAACAGGCGGTGGGCGACCTGATCACCGCCAATGCCAAGGCAAGCCAGCCGGCCTTCCTCTATCATGTCGGCGACGTCGTCTATTATTACGGCGAGAAGCAATTCTATTACGGCCAGTTCGCCGAAGTGTTCCGCGACTATCCGGCGCCGATCTTCGCCATTCCCGGCAATCATGACGGCCTGACGCACGATGTCGGCATGGTGTCCCTGGACAGTTTCATGGCCGCTTTCTGCGCCGCCGCTCCCGGCCCCTGGGACGGTTTCGGCGGTATCCGCCGCTCGGCCATGACCCAGCCCGGCGTCTATTTCACCCTCGACGCGCCGCTGGTCTCGATCATCGGGCTCTACAGCAATTGCGGCGAGTCCGAGCCCTGGCTGAATGACGAGCAATTCGCCTTCCTGCTGTCCGAACTGAAGCGGCTGAAGCCGGAGCGCGACGCCAATCAGCGCGCCGTTCTGCTGGCCATCCATCACATGCCGCGCTGGTTTCCCGGCCGCAACGATCCGGTCAGCGAGGCGATCGACGCGCATTGCCAGGAGGCCGGCTTGTGGCCCGACGCCGTGCTGGCCGGCCATGCCCATCTCTATCAGCGCATCGTCCGCCAGACCGGCGTGGGGGGCGCCCCCAAGGACATTCCCTATTTCATCTGCGGCAATGGCGGCTACAAGATCGTCGCCACCCAGAAGCTGGGCGGCGCCTATGTCGCCGGACTCGGGCCGCGCCTGACGGCCGTGGTCAATGAAGAGGGGTATATGCGGGCGCGGATCACCAAGACCGCCGACCACATGACCCTCAGTTTCGAGTGTCACAGCACCAAGCAATCCGGCATCGCCGACAGCTGCTCGGTCGATTTGCTGGCGGGGAAGCTGCTCTAGCACTAGCGGAGGGCCAGGGTGGCGATAAGGCCTAGCGCCAGCGCCGCCGACAGCACCTTCCAGAACAGCAGCGGATTGCGGTCATAGAGCGGCGCCGGCCGGGTGACGGGCGCCGCCGCGGCCGGGCCGTCCTCCAGCGCCAGGACGAATTCCAGCACATCCCCCTGCCGCTTGTCGGGATCGGCCGACAGCGCCTTGGCCAGCAGGGCGTCGAGCCAGGCGGGCAGGTCCGGCCGGTATTTCGCCAGCGACGCCGGTTTGCCGAAGCGCGGATGGCTGAAGGGCTCGATTTCGCCATAGGGATAATGGCCGGTGAACAGCCGGAACAGGGTCGCGGCCAGGGCGAACAGGTCCGAGGCCTCGCCGCCCGGTTTTCCGTCGAACAGTTCGGGCGCCATGTAGCTGGCGGTGCCGGGAATCTCGGCCAGCGGAAAATCCTCCAGCCCCGGCACGCGGGCGACGCCGAAATCGACCAGCTTCAGCCCGCCATCCTTCAGCAGCAGCACATTGTCCGGCTTGATGTCGCGGTGAATGATTCCGGCCCGGTGCAAGGCGGCGACGCCGCGCCCGAGCTTGAGGCCGATCCCGCGCCCCTCCTCCAGGCCGATGGCCGGGGAGCGGGTCAGGCGCGCCTCCAGCGTCTCGCCGTCATAGAAGGGCATCAGCGTATAGAGGCACGAGGCGCGCCCTTCCTCCGGCTCGATCACCCGGCCTAGCCAGGGGCTGCGCAGCCGCGCGCCGATCCAGGCTTCGCGCAGGAAGGCGGCCTTGGTCTCCGGTTCGGCGGCGACGCGGCGATGCGGGAATTTCAGCACCACCTGCGCGCCGCTCTGCTCATCCAGCGCGGCGAACAGGCGGCTATAGCGTCCATCCGATACTTGATTTTGCAGCAGAAAGCCGTCGACGCGTTGGCCGGCTTCCGGCATGTCGATCAAGGGCAAAGGCGCCAGAGCGAGGTCGAGACTGGCCTGATCGATGGCCGGCAGATCGAGCACATCGAGCACCAAAGCGGTGACGTTATCCTGCGATCCCGCCGCCAGCGCCGCCTCGACCAGTCCGCGCGCCGTCGCCTCGGGGTCGGCGCGCTCGTGCAGGATGTCAGCGATGCGATTGTCGGGCAGGCAGCCATGCAGCCCGTCGCTGCACAGCAGGTAGCGGTCATGCAGGGCGGCGGGCTGGGTGGTGTAGTCGAGCCGCAGCGCTTCCTCGATGCCGACGGCGCGATAGAGGATATGGCGCTGGTCGGGATGGGCCAGCACATGGTCGCTGGTCAGCAGCGACAGGCGCTGGTCCTGCAGGCGGTAAAGGCGCGAATCGCCGACATGCAGGATATGCAGGGTGCGCCCGCGCAGCACGATGCCGGTGAAGGTGCAGCCCATGCCTTGCAGGGAGGCGTCGCGCCGGGCGGTCGAGACGATCCAGTCATTGAGGGATTGCAGCACCTCGCTGGCGGCGCGGCGGATGCCGTAGGATTCCGGCTTTTCGAAATAGCCTTCGAGGAAGCCGCGCACGGTGATCTCGGCGGCTTCGCGCCCACCCTTGGCCCCGCCGATGCCGTCGGCCAAGGCGGCGGCGACGCCCTGGCGATGGCGGACCGATGGCGATTCCAGCGCGGCGGCCGCGAAATCCTCGTTCCGCGACCGCTTGCCCGTCTCGCTCGCTATGCCGACGCGAACGTCGAGCTGGTGGTTAGACCCGTGCTCCAGAAGCGGCCCCCCAGGTGGTCCGCCAGCGCTTGCGCACGCCGGCCAGCGACACCAGCCCCAACAATACCAGCGCCGAGAAGAACAGGAAGCCGGCGGTGAAGCCGCCCGTCATCTCCTTGGAATTGCCCAGGGTCTTGGCCAGGAAGAAGCCACCGACGCCGCCCATGCAGCCGACCAGCCCGGTCATCACGCCGATCTCGCCCTTGAAACGCTGCGGGATCAGCTGGAACACCGCGCCATTGCCCATGCCCAGGCACAGCACGCCGATCGAGAAGCAGACCACCGAGCCCCAGGCGATGGCCGGCATGGCGGCGATGCTCCAGCCCGCCACGGTGGCGGTGCCGGCGGTCTCGGGCGCCGGGCCGGCGGGCAGGAAGGCGGCGGCCAGATAGGCCAGGCTGACCACGGCGAACAGCGCCATCAGCGTGCGGATGCCACCGATGCGGTCGGCGATCAGGCCGCCGACCGGGCGGAAGCAGGAGCCGAACATCACCACGATGGCGCTCATCAGCCCGGCCGCGACGCCCGACACATGATATTGCAGGGTGAAGTACAGCGGCAGCGAATTGGCCAGCCCGACGAAGCCGCCGAACGTGATGAAATAGAAAAACATGAACCACCAGCTGTCCTTGTCGGCGAAGATGGTCCGATAGGTCTCCCAGCTCACCTTGCGGCGCGCGCCGGGCGCTTCCTTCACCATCAGCAGATAGGCGATCAGGGTCGGGATCAGCGGGATCAGCAGGGTACCGATGGCCGCCTGCCAGCCATATGTCTCGGCCAAAGACGGGATGATCAGCGCATCCAGCACCGTGCCCATATTGCCGGCGCCGGCGATACCCATGACGATGCCCTGATAGTGCGGCGGATACCAGCGGCTGGCGGCGGGCAGCGCCACGGCGAAAGAGGCGCCGGCCAGACCCAGCACGACGCCCAGCGCCTCGACCTGCGTCACGTCATGCAGGCCGAACTGCCAGGCCGCGGCGATGCCGGCGATGACGATCAATTGGGCGATGGCGCCGGTTATCCTCGGTCCGACCAGATCGCAGAACAGCCCCATGGGGACGCGCAGGATGGCGCCGGCCAGCACCGGCACCGCGACCAGGGTGAATTTCTCGCCGACCGGGATGTTCAGTTCCTTGGTGATGTAGACCACCAGCGGTCCCAGCGTGACCCAGGCCATGAAGCTGAAATCGAAATAGAGGAACGAGGCCAGCAGAGTGGGCCAGTGACCGGCTTGTCGGAAGTCCTTGAGGTTCATCAGCGCGCGCTCCTGTGCGGGACCGGGGAGAGAAGGTTTTTCAGTTCGGGGATGCAGGACCCGCAGCCGGTGCCGGCGCGGGTGGTGTCGCCGCGGGCCGCCGCGTCGAGGATCGCTTGCCGCGTGACGCCATGGCAGGCGCAGACGATCGGACTGGCAGCGGCCGCCGGTCCACCCGACAGCAGCCCGGCGCGTTCGGCATTTTCCAGCGTCTTGTCGAACCAGGCGGCGGCGAATTCGGCATCCGGGCGATGGTCCGGCGGGCCGACCAGCAGCAGCGCCTGCAACCGGCCGTCGACCAGCCGCGCGGCGCGGTAGAGCCCAAGCCTGCGGTCCTGGTAATCGAGCCAGGCGCCGTCGCCCAGAACGCTTCGGGCGAAGCGGCGCCACTCGGCGACCGGCTCGGCGCCGGCCAGACGGAACGACCAATGGCCGGTTCCGGCGGCACGGCTCCACAGCACGCCGTCGGGAAAGACTTCAGGCACCGCGCGGGTCAGCAGGCTGGCCTGCCAGAACAGCGGGACGGGTTCCAGCCGGACCGGGGTGATCTTCAGCTCCGGCTGGCCGGAAATCGGGTCGCGCGCATCGGAGACCAGTTTCCCGACCACCGCGTCGCCGGCAAAACGATCGTTCCAATGGATCGGCGCGAAGATTTCGCCCTTGCGCTGGCCGGGATCGAGGGTGACCGGCAGGGCGACCTCGCCGCGCCGGCTCGTCATCCGGGTCCAGTCGCCATCGGCCAGGCCGATCTCGGCGGCGTCGGCGGGATGGATCGACACTTGCGGCTCGGGCAGATGACGGGCCAGGCGGGGTGCCGCGCCGGTGCGGCTCATGGTGTGCCATTGGTCGCGGTTGCGCCCGGTATTGAGCAGCAGCGGCCAATCGGCGGACACCGCGCTTTCCGGCGCCCGCACCGGCGTGGGGATAAAGCGCGCCCTGCCATCGGGATGGAAGAAATGGCCATCGCCGAACAGGCGCGCCTTCCCGAACGGCCATTGCACCGGGCGCAGCGTGCCGTAATCGAGTTCGGCCAGATCGGAGATGTCGAAGTCGCGTGAACCTTCATTCTCGAAAGCGGACAGCAAGGCGTGCTCGCGGAAGATCGCCGCCGGGCCGTCGAAATCGAACGCCTCGGCAAAGCCCAGGCGCTTGCCGAGCTCACAGACCATCCACCAATCGGCGCGCGATTCGCCGGCCGGCTCCAGGAAGGGGCGCTGGCGCGAAATGCGCCGTTCGGAATTGGTGACCGTGCCGTCCTTTTCGCCCCAGGTCAAAGCGGGCAGCAGCAGATCGGCGAAGGCGGTGCTGTCGGTGGCGACGCAGTCGGAGACGGCGACGAAATCGCATTTATCCAAGCCTTCGCGCACCAGGGCGGCTTCCGGCAGGCTGACGGCGGGATTGGTCGCCATCACCCACAGCGCCTTGATCCTGCCGTCGCGCACCGCCTGAAACATCTCGACGGCCTTGAGGCCGGGTTTCTTCGCCATGCCCGGGCTGTTCCAGAAGCGCCCGACCCGTTCCACCGAGGACTCGTCGAAGCCCATATGGGCGGCCAGCATATTGGCCAGCCCGCCCACTTCACGTCCGCCCATGGCGTTGGGCTGGCCGGTGAAGGATAGCGGCCCCATGCCCGGCCGGCCGATACGCCCGGTGATCAGGTGGCAATTGATGATGGCGTTGACCTTGTCGGTGCCCGCCGAGGATTGGTTGACCCCCTGGGAATAGACGGTGACCACCTTCCCGGTGCCGGCGAACCAGGCATAGAAGGTCTCCAGATCGTCCTCGTCGAGGCCGCACGCCGACAGATCGGTGCCCGCCGCCGCTTCCAGCGCGGCTTGCAGGCCATTGGTGTGATTGGCGACGAAATCCTCGTCAGCGGCCAGGCGCAGCAGCAGCCCATTGAACAAGGCGGCATCGCTGCCCGGCCGAAGCGCCAGATGCAGATCGGCTTCCTGCGCGGTGGCGGTGCGGCGCGGGTCGATCACCACCAGTTTCATCTCGGGCCGCTTCTGGCGCGCCGCCTGGATGCGCTGGAACAGGACGGGATGGCACCAGGCGGCGTTCGAGCCGGTCAGCACCACCAGATCGGCCTCTTCCAGATCCTCGTAGCAGCCCGGCACCGTATCCGAGCCGAACGCCCGCACATGGCCGGCGACCGAGGAGGACATGCAGAGGCGCGAATTGGTGTCGATGTTGGAAGAACCGATGAAGCCCTTCATCAGCTTGTTGGCGACGTAGTAATCCTCGGTCAGCAATTGCCCGGAGACATAGAAGGCGACGCTGTCCGGCCCATGCTCGGCGATGGCTTTGCCGAAAGCCCCGGCCAGATGGTCGAGCGCGGTATCCCACGCGACGTCCTGGCCGTGCAGGCGCGGTTTCAGCAGCCGATCCGGCAGATCCAGCGTCTCGCCCAGCGCCGCTCCCTTGACGCACAGCCGGCCGAAATTGGCCGGGTGCGCCGGATCGGCGGCGATGGTCCGGCCCTCGGCCAGGACGCCGCAACCGACGCCGCAATAGGGGCAGGTGCTGGCGGTCTGCGTCATAGGGCGATCACCTCGTCCTTTTGCAGCCAGACGAAGCCTTCCTCGATCTTGACGGCGAAACAGGCGGTTGACCCCCGGTCGGGCGCGACCGCCTGGCCGGTTTCCAGCTCGATCACCCAATTATGCAGCGGGCAGGTGACCTGATGGCCGTGCACGATGCCTTCGGACAGCGGACCCTGCTTGTGGGGACAGCTGTCATGCAGGGCGAAGACGCGGTCGTCGGCGGTGCGGAACACCGCGACCGGGCCGTCGGCGGTCTCCACCACGCGGGAGCCGAGGGAAGGGATATCGGAAAGCGTACCAACCTTGATCCAACTGGGCATGATTACACCGTCGCCAAAGGGGTGAATTCGTGTGCATCACGCCCGGCGGCCCGCTCGGCCCAGGGGTCGTCCTGGGCGAAGCCCTGCGCGAACAGGAAGCGGGCATAGAGCGCTTTGCGGTTCGCTTCGTCCGCGACGATCCGTTCCTTGACGTAATCGAGGCCGACCCGCTCCATCCAATGGGCGGTGCGGTCAAGATAGCGCGCTTCCTCGCGATAAAGTTGCAAATAGGCGGCGGAATACTCCAGAACCTCCGCCTCGGTGGCGACCTGGCACAGCTTTTCGGTGCCGCGCAGTTCGATGCCGCCATTGCCGCCGACCAGGATGTCGTAGCCGGCTTCGATGCAGACGATGCCGATATCCTTGATCGAGGCTTCGGCGCAGTTGCGCGGGCAGCCCGAGACGGCCAGCTTGACCTTGTGCGGGGTCCAGGCACCCCACATCAGCTTCTCCAGCTTGACCCCGAGCCCGGTCGAATCCTGGGTGCCGAAGCGGCACCATTCCGAGCCGACGCAGGTCTTCACCGTGCGCAGCCCCTTGGCATAGGCATGGCCCGAAACCATGCCGGCGCGATTGAGATCGGCCCACACGGCGGGCAGATCCTGCTTCTTCACGCCCAGCAGATCGATGCGCTGGCCGCCGGTCACCTTGACGGTGGGGATCTCGTATTTGTCGACCACATCGGCGATGGCGCGCAGTTCCGAGGCGCTGGTCAATCCGCCCCACATGCGCGGCACCACGGAATAGGTGCCATCCTTCTGGATGTTGGCGTGGACGCGCTCATTGACGAAGCGCGAGCGCGAATCGTCCTGATACTCGCCGGGCCAGGCGCACAGCAGATAATAGTTCAGCGCGGGGCGGCATTTGGCGCAGCCGTCCGGGGTGTTCCATCCCATCGCCTGGCGCACCGCCTCCTGGCTTTTCAGCTCTTGCTTCAGGATGGCGGTGCGCACCTCCTCATGGGTGTGGTCGGTGCATTTGCAGACGGTCGGGATGGTCTCGGTCAGCGCGCCGCCGGTGGCCAGCGCCAGCAGCTGCTGGACCTGTGGGGTGCAGGAGCCGCAGGAGGCCGAGGCTTTGGTGTGGGCGCGCACCTCGTCCAGCGTGGTCAGGTTCCTGGCCTTGATGCAGGCCATCACCGCGCCTTTCGACACGCCGTTGCAGCCGCAGACCTGCGCCGAATCCGGCAAGGACACGACCGCATCCTCGGGCTTCCCGCCCGGTTCGGCGGCGGCGCGGCCGAAGATCATGCCCGGGCGGAAGGCGGAGATTTCGGCGCCGGTGGAGATCAGATCGAAATACCAGCTGGCGTCGGCGACATCGCCATAGAGCACGGCGCCGACGAGCGTGTCGTCGCGGATCACCAGCTTCTTGTAGATGCCGGCCGAGGCGTCGGAATAGGTCACTTCATCTTCGGAGTCGTCGGCGGCGGACAGAACGCCGGCCGAGAACACGTCGATGCCGGTGATCTTGAGGCGGGTCGACAATTCCGGGGTGGCGAACAGCGCGCCTTCGATCCCGGCCAAACGGTCGGCGCAGATTTTCGCCATGTCCCACAGCGGCGCCACCAGCCCGAAGCATTTGCCGCGATGCTCGGCGCATTCGCCGACGGCGTAGATATGCTGGTCGGTGGTGCGCATGTCGTCGCCGACCACGATGCCGCGATTGGCGTCGAGCCCGGCCTGTTTGGCCAGGGTGATTTCGGGGCGGATGCCGATCGCCATCACCACCAGATCGGCGGGGATTTCGCGCCCATCGGCCAGCCGCACGCCTTCGACCCGGTTCGAGCCATAGATCTCTTCGGTCTGGCCATTGGTGAAGAAGGCGATGCCGCGGCTGTCGAGATCGCGCTGCAAAAGCTCGCCGGCGGTGATATCGAGCTGGCGCTCCATCAGGGTCGGCATCAGATGCACGACGGCGACCGACATGCCGCGGCGCTTCAAGCCCCAGGCCGCTTCCAGCCCGAGCAGCCCGCCGCCGATCACCACGGCGCGGCGATGGGTCTCGGAGGCCGAGATCATCTGCTCGACATCGGCGATGTCGCGGAAGGTGCAGACACCCGGCAGGTCGAGGCCGGGGATCGGCGGCACCAGCGGCTTCGAACCGGTCGCCAGGATCAGCTTGTCATAAGGCGTGATCCGGCCGCTGGCCGAGGTCACGGTGCGGGCCTGGGAATCCAAGGTCACCACCGGCTCGTCGGTCAGCAGATGGATGTTGTTTTCCTCGTACCAGGCGCGGGGATTGATGACGATGTCATCGACCTCCTTCTCGCCGGCCAGTACCGAGGACAGCAGGATGCGGTTGTAATTGGGATGCGGCTCGGCGCCGAACACGGTGATGTCGTAGAGGCCGGGGGCGCGAGCCAGCAGTTCCTCGATGGTGCGCATTCCGGCCATGCCGTTGCCGACCATCACCAGACGCTGCCTGGCGGTGGGGATCATGTTCATGCGGATGCTCCTGTCTGGCTTTGCGGCAGGGATACGCCATCGGCGGAAAGAGCGGTTTCGAGCGGAACGGCCGGGGCGGGCAGGCCGAGATCGGTGAAGGCGAGGCGGGCCAGATCGGCGCGGAACACCTGGTCGACCACGCCATCGCCGCCGCCTTCCGGCAATTGTCCCCAGCGGCGCATCTGGTCCAGGTACCAGATCCCCTGGCTGCGCTCCGGGAAATTGGCGGCTTGTTCATGGAAGACCGGACGGTCTTCGGACTCCAGCAGCTCACGCAGCAGCGCGCGTGGCGCATTGACGTAACCGGGGCGCGACAGCAGCTCGGCCAGCTCGGCGCGGTTCTCCGGCCGGTCGCACCAGCGCGCCGCCTGCAACAGGGCACGCAACACGGCTTGGTGGGTGCCGGGATGGCTGTCGGCCCAGTGCTGGCGCACGGCGAACATCTTTTCGATGCGGCCGGGGCAGATCTGGCGGCTGGTGGCGACCACCTGGCCCAGGCCGGCGCTGGCCGCCAGCCGGCCCCAGGGCTCGCCGGCGCAATAGCCGTCGATCAGGCCGGCGGAGAGATGCGACAGCATCTGCGCCGGGGGGACGACCGCCAGCTGGACGTCGCGCTCGGCGTCGAGGCCGGCGGTGGCCAGCCACAGGCGCATTTCATAATGATGGGCCGAGAAGGGGTGGACGATGCCGAAGGTGCATCCCCTCAATGCCGCCGGAAGGCCGTTCTCGCGCAGGCGCGCCGTCAGCGCGCTCGACAGAGTGATCGAGTTGCCGCCGATATTGAGGGCCAGCGCCGCCACCATCGGCTCTTGCAACCCGCCCAGCCCCAGGGTCGAGGCCAGCACCATCGGCGCCAGCATCTGGGCGCCGTCGAGCGCCCCGACCGCCAGCTTGTCGCGCAAGGTTGCCCACGAGCTTTGCCGCTGCAGATCCACGTCGAGGCCTTGTTCGGCGAAGAAGCCGCGCTCCTTGGCGACCAGCAGCGGCGCGGCATCGAGCAGAGCGAGGAAACCCAGTTTCAGATTCATCCCAAACTCCCAAAACAAAAAAGGCGTGCCAGGACCGGGAGAGACTCCCATTCCCGGAACGCCGTTGTTCCCTCTTCTTGGTTGGTCCGGGGACTCGCCGTTGAGCCCCGGTAAGCTTTCCGTCAGCCGAGCAGGTCGGCGGCGGCGATGATCTTGTTGGCGATGTCGACCAGTCTCAGTTTCTGATCCATCGCCATCTTGCGCATGGCCTTGTAGGCCTCTTCCTCGCCGCATCCGCGGCTTTTCATCAAGATCCCTTTGGCCTTTTCGACCAGCTTCCTCTCGGCCAGGCTGGTCTTGGCCTTGTCCAACTCGGTGCGCAGTTCCTGGAACTGCGCGAACTGGGCGATCGCCACCTCGATCACCGGGCGCACCCGGTCGGGCTGCGGACCGCCCACCACATAGGCCGCGACGCCGGCCTCGACAGCCGCCCGGATGGTTTCGGCGCGCCCGTCCTGGGCGAACATCACCACCGGCCGGTTACAGTCCTGTCCGACCCGGCGCAGCCCCTCCAGCATGTCGCGGTCGGGGTTGTCGATGTCGGCGATCAGCAGGTCGGGAGCCAGCGCATCGATGCGCGAAAGCAATTCCAACCCGCTGCCCAATACCGCCACCACCTCGGCGCCCTCGGCCTCCAGAGCCTGCTTTACCGACCCGGCTCTGTCCGGGTCGTCGTCCATCACGACCACCCGCAGCGACTGACCGCTTCGAGACTTCATCGTTTATCTCTACGCAATGGGCGTGCCAGAATGATGCGCTGCGGTAAAGCTGGGGATTCGGGTTGTGCCGCACTCGACAATGGTTAAAATTTAATCACGTCAAATTGCGCGGCCTAAAAATTAGGCTGAATTTCAGCAGGGCAGCCCCGCTTCCCTAGCGCTTGTGCCGGGCGTTCCGCGGGGTTAGAACCGTTCTTACCGTGTTCCGGAGGAACCAGCAGATGCCGACCACTTTGCCGATGCCGAGTACGCTGACCGTTCTCAAGCGTGGATTGCTGTGCCGCTGTCCCAATTGCGGCAAGGGTCGCCTGTTCAAGAGCTACCTCAAGCTGGTGGACCATTGTGACGCTTGTGGCGAGCAGCTGGGCCATATCCGCGCGGACGATTTTCCCGCTTATCTGACCATCGCCATCGTCGGCCACATCGTGGTGGGCGGCATGCTGGCCGCGGCTCAGTCGGGCGTGCCGACCTGGGCCGGCATCCTGGTCAGCATCGTGGTGACCATCAGCCTTACCTTGTGGCTGCTGCCGCATATGAAGGGCGCGGTTGCCAATTATCTCTGGCGCCTGAAGATCCCCAAGGGATCGGTCGAAGCCGGCTGATGACAGCATCGCCGGAGCCCGCTACTCTCTCCGGCATGGATTGCGAAAACACCCAGATCGCGAAGCGAATTAAACGCCCGGCGCTCTTCTAGAGGCCGGGTCGTTTCATTTCTTTTCGTGATTTCTGGGGTTTTCATCATGAATTCCGTCGAGTTGGCGCCTGAGTGCGCCTTGTTCACCGTCTTTGGCGAGGCTGATCCCGCCCTTCTTCCCCGCATCGTCGCCTTGTTCGCCAAATGCGCTCTGGTGCCGGCCTGGCTCCATGCCGAGACCCTGGACGGCGAGATGCATGTCGAGGTCGAGTTCTCCGGCCTGAGTGCGGCCAAGGCCGATCATTTCGCTGAGGTGCTGCGCCAGATGCCGATAGTTTCCCTGGTCCGCCTGACAGGAGAGTCCCGATGAGCAGTCCCGCCCAGAGCCCGCTCTCTTTACGGGATGGCGTGCTGGCCGTGCTGGTGATGGCGGTGTGGGGCACCAATTTCGTCGTCATCAAATATGCGCTGGGTGTGCTGCCCCCTTTGCTGTTCGCCACTCTGCGCTTTCTGCTGGTGGCGTTTCCGGCGGTGTTCTTCCTCAAGCGGCCGGCGGTGCCGCTGCGTCATCTCGCCGCTTATGGCGTGCTGATCGGGGCGGGGCAGTTCGGGCTGCTCTACATCGCCATGACCGGACTGATCTCGCCCGGCCTGGCGTCCCTGGTGGTACAGACCCAGGTGGCTTTCACCATCGGCCTGTCGGTGCTGGTGTCGGGCGACAGCATCCGCCCGTTCCAGATCGCCGCCGTGCTGCTGGCCGGCGCCGGCATCGCGGTGATCGGCTTCCATGCGCATGGCTCGGCGACCCCGTTGGGTCTGGCCATGGTGATCGGGGCCGCGCTGTCCTGGGCGGGCGGCAATGTGGTGGCGAAGCTGGGCGGGCGGGTCAATATGCTGGCCTATGTGGTGTGGGCCAGTCTGTTTTCCATTCCGCCGCTGATGGGATTGTCGCTGTTCTTCGAGGGCTGGCCGGCCATCGCCGCCGGCCTTGGCCATCTCGACGCGCCGGTGCTGGCGGCGGTGGTCTGGCAGTCGGCGGGCAACACCATGTTCGGCTATTCGCTGTGGGCCTGGCTGCTGGCCCGCCATCCGGCGGCGACCGTCTCGCCGATGGCGCTGCTGGTGCCGGTGTTCGGCATGGGTGCGTCCGCGCTGCTGCTGGGCGAGCCCTTGCAGCCGTGGAAACTGGGCGCCGCCGCTCTGGTTCTGGGCGGGCTGGCGGTCAATTTCTTCTGGCCGCTGTGGAAAGCTAGAACAGCCGTCCGCCGTTCGGAACTTTAAGGTCCGGGGCGAACAGCACGACCTTCCCGGCGTCATCCGGAAAGCCCAAAGTCAGCACTTCCGACATGAACTTGCCGATCTGGCGCGGCGGGAAATTGACCACCGCGGCGACCTGGCGGCCGATCAGGCTTTCCAGGCTGTAATGCTCGGTGATCTGGGCGCTGGAGCGCTTGATTCCGATGGCCGGGCCGAAATCGATCTTCAGCTTGAAGGCCGGCTTGCGCGCTTCCGGGAACGGTTCGGCTTCGAGGATGGTGCCGACGCGGATATCGACGGCGAGGAACTGGTCGAAGGCGATCTCGGGCGCGGCGGGCGCCTCGGCATCGTGCTGCATATGCATGAAATGAACTCTCCCGAATAAGCGGGAGAGAGCTTAGAGCGGTTTGCGATTCCTTAGAATCGCGAATTGCTCACGGCGCCGACTGGCGCCGCGCCGGTCGTCCGGCGGGAAGCGAAGCTGAACGCGTAGCGGACAATCGCTTCGCCGGAGGCGATGCGTCAAAAGACTCAAACTTTGGCGCTGGAGGGGTCTTGCTTGTGGTCGTGACCGGTCAGGCGGATGGTCTCCTCGGCGCGCTGATAGGCTTTGCGCCATTCATCCTCGGCGCCCAGCTTGCAGGCGCGGCCGTAATATTTGCGCGCTTCGGTCAGCTTTTCGTTGCGCGCTTTCACATCGCCTTCGTTTCCGAAGGCCGAGGCTTCGTGCAGCAGCGCGTCGCAGACACGCATATTGCCGGCGCATTCGAGGATGCGGGCCCGCAGCATGGCCTTGCGCTTGAATTCGAACGGCAAGTCCTTGTCCGAGCCGCACCAGTCGCGCAGCTGTTGGGCCATCCGTTCTGCGTTCTCCGGATCGGCGGTGGCGATCTTGTGAACGAATTCGCGGACGGTTTGCTTGCTCTGCTCGATGGCGGCTTCGCGCGCTTTCTCCGCCTCGGATTTTCCGAAACCAAACATCGCCCCCTCTCCTCCATCGGGCCGGTGATGCGAAAGGTCTGTCTGCAACGTTCAGAGCGTATCATTTCAGGCGCTCTAAATACAGAGCTTGCTCTCCTTGGCCGAATATTGCACCGCGATAGACGGGGTAGAAGGATTATTTTGAATTATTAATACACGTAAAATTGTCTCCATTTGCCCTTGACTCCGGGCCCGATTCGGATGAGAACATTTAGAGAACAAATATCGGAGCGCCATGCCGGACCTCGCCCAATTGCGCGCCCGCATCGGCGCCTTGGAGGGGCTGCCCGGCCTTGGCGCGGGCCGACCCGCCGAGGCGGTGCCGCTGGGGGCCGCCGCCATCGACGATTCTTTGCCCTGGGGCGGACTCGCGGCCGGCGGGCTGCACGAGATCCGCGCGGAACGGGCCGATGATGCCGGCGCAGCCCTGGGTTTCGCCGCTTACCTGCTCGGCCGTCTGGCCAAGGCGCGGCATGGCCGGCTGATGTGGCTGACCCTGTCCGACCATATCCATGCGCCCGGTCTGGCCGGGCTCGGCCTGCCGGTGGAAAGGCTGCTGCTGGTGCGCCCGGCCCGCACGGCCGATCTGCTGTGGGCGGCCGAGGAATCCTTGCGCTGCAAGGGGGTGGCCGGGCTGCTGGCCGACATCGACGGCGCCGATTTCCGTTCGGCGCGGCGCCTGTCGCTGGCGGCGCGCGGCTCCGGGGTGCCCGGTTTGCTGCTCAATCGCGGCGCGCCGCTCGGGGCGCCGCTGACCCGTTGGCAGGTAAAGGCCGCCGCCAGTGAAACAACCATCGGGGTGGGCGCGTGGCGCTGGCATCTGGCGCTGACCCGCTGCCGCTTCATGGCGGCGGGGGAAGAGGATCGGTCCCTGCATTGGCTGGTGGAGGCGAAATATGCGAAGGGTGGTTTCAGTCTGGTTGCCGTATCTGGCGACGGATCGGTTGGCCAAGCCGGACAGCGGCGCCAGGCCGGATGAAGCCTGGGCTGTCGCCGAAGCCGGCTCCCAGCGGCGTCTGGTCGCGGTCAACCGTGCCGCCGAACGGGCTGGCCTCAAGCCGGGGATGAGCGTCGCCGACGCGCTGGCGATCCGCCCCGGCCTCAAGCTGGCCCCGCACGAGCCGGCCGAGGAAGATGCGCTGCTCGGCCGGCTGGCCGAATGGTGCAGCGTCTACACGCCTTTCGCGGCACCCGATCTATGGCGCGAAGGCATCGGCAGCGCCGGTCTGTGGCTCGATATTTCCGGCTGCGACCATCTGTGGGGCGGCGAAGAGGCTCTGCTCAACGATCTGACCGGACGGCTCGAACGGCTGGGCTTCATCGTCCGCGCCGCCGTCGCCGACACCCCCGGCGCCGCCTGGGGCTGGGCCCGCTTCGGCGCCGGCGGCGTCGTGGCGGCGGGCGGGGCGCGCGAGGCTTTGGCAACGCTGCCGGTCAGCGCCTTGCGCTTCGCCCCCGACGTTACGCTTGGTCTTGCCCGGCTCGGCCTGCGCCGGATCGGCGATCTCTATCCGCTGGCGCGCGGGCGTTTGGCGGCGCGTTTCGGCTCGGTCGTCGGGCGCCGCCTCGACCAGGCCTTGGGCGCCGAGGAGGAGCCGATCTCGCCGCTGCGCCCGCCGCAATCCCTGCAGGTGCAGCGCCGCTTCGTCACCCCGATCGGCCGCTCCGAGGATGCCGCGGCGGCGGTGCGCTTCCTGCTGCCGCGCCTGATGCAGCTGCTGGAGCGCCAGCAGCTCGGCGTGCGGCGGCTCGATCTGTCGGTGTTCCGCGTCGATTCCTCCTGTGCGCGTCTGGCCGTCGGCACCAGCCGTCCGACCCGCGACGCCAACGCCCTGTTCCGCCTGATGGCGTTGCAGCTCGACGGGCTGCAGGCCGGCTTCGGCATCGAAAGCCTGATGCTGGCCGCCAGTGTCGCGGCACCCCTGGCCGCGCGCCAGCAGGACATGGAGGATGGCGAGTCGGCGGAATGCCTGTCCGAGATGCTGGACAGCTTGGGCAATCGTCTCGGTTTCAGCCGCGTCCAGGCCTTCGCCCCGGCCGGCAGCCATCTGCCCGAACGGGCGGTGCGGCGCCTGTCCGCCGAGGCGGCCGCCACGGCCCTGATCCCCGAACCCTGGCCCGACCAGCGCCGCCCACCGATCCTGCTGTCGCGCCCCGAAGCGGTGGCGGTGACGGCCCCTCTGCCCGACGCCCCGCCTTTGCTGTTCCGCTGGCGCCAAACCCTCCACCGCGTCCGCCGCGCCGAAGGTCCCGAACGTCTGGAAGGCGAATGGTGGCGCGACCAATCCCCGGCGCGGGATTACTACCTGGTCGAGGACGAGGATGGGGGACGGTTCTGGCTTTACCGGCTGGGATTGCCTGGGGAGTTCAACCCGGCGCGGTGGTTTGTGCATGGGTTGTTTGCGTGAGGGTGGTTGGGTCAGGAAGGGTTGTGAGGATGTTGGGCAACACGGACGGACACGGACAGCCACGGACGGACACGGACGAATGAGAGCGAATCTTGGGCCTGAGTTGGATGGGCTGACAGAGAAGGTGATTAAGAGTGCCTTCGCAGTGACTCGCGCTCTCGGGCATGGGTTTCTGGAGGCAGTCTATAAAAATGCACTTGCGGTCGAGCTGGAACAGGCGGGCATCGAATACCAGAAGGAGAGGGCGTTCCCGGTCTATTATCGCGGGGAAAGAGTTGGTAATTATGTTGCCGATCTGGTCGTGGGGAATGTGATTGTCGTCGAGTTGAAAGTTGTCGAGGCGCTTTCAGCGCCTCATTCAGCCCAACTTCACAATTATCTGAGGGCCAGTCAGTTACCGGTCGGACTTCTTTTCAATTTTGGTAAGCCCCGGATCGACGTAAGGCGGGTCCTCTTATGACGTCCGTGTCCGTCCGTGGCTGTCCGTGTCCGTCCGTGTTGCTGCAGGCCCCTCCGCCGCAATGACCTCGGGCCAGGACGCAGCAAATGCCTTACGCCGAACTCCAGGTCACGACCAACTTCTCCTTCCTCGAAGGAGCCTCCAATCCTGAGGAGCTGGTAATTGCCGCCCAGGCGCTGGGGTATCGCGCTATCGCCGTCACCGATCGCAACAGTGTGGCCGGTGCAGTCAGGGCGTATCGGAAGGCCAAAGAGCTGGGGATGCGGCTGGTGGTCGGGGTGCGGCTCGATCTGACCGATGGGGCCAGTCTGTTGTGCTTTCCCCATGATCTCGAAGCCTATGGCCGGCTTTGCCAATTGCTGACGGCGGGACGGCGGCGGGCGGGGAAGGGGGAGTGCCGGATCGGCCGGGCCGAGGCGATGGAGGCGGGAGCCGGGCAGTCGCTGGTGCTGCTGCCGCCCGAACGGCCGGGGAAAAGGTTTGCTGCCGAGTTGGGCGAGTGGCGGCGGCGGTTTCCCGGATCGGTATGGCTGGCGGCGTCGCGGCGTTTCGCCCAGGACGATGCGCGGCGGCTGGCGCTGCTGGCGCGGATCGCCGGCATGGCGGGCGTTCCGCTGGTGGCGGTCAATGACGTGCTCTATCACAGCCCGGAGCGGCGGCCGCTGCAGGATGTGCTGACGGCGGTGCGGCTGGGCTGCACCGTGGCGCAGGCGGGGCGGAATCTGGCGGCCAATGCCGAGCGTCATCTCAAGGACCCGGCCGAGATGGTCCGGCTGTTCAAGGAATATCCCGACGCCATCGCGGAAACTCTGGTGATCGCGGAGCGCAGCCGCTTTTCGATCGGCGACCTCCAATATAATTATCCCGCCGAAAGCGAGGACGCGCAGGGAGACCTCGAACGGCTGGTCTGGGAAGGGGCGGCCCGGCACTATCCCCAGGGCGTGCCGGACAAGGTGCGGAACATGCTGCTGCATGAACTGGCCCTGATCCGCGATCTGGATTTCCCCGCTTTCTTCCTGACCGTCTACGACATCGTCCGCTTCGCCCGGGAGAAGGGCATTTTGTGCCAGGGGCGCGGCTCGGCGGCCAATTCGGCGGTCTGTTATTGCCTCGGCGTCACCGCGGTGGACCCGGCCGTCAGCGTTCTGCTGTTCGAGCGCTTCATCAGCCGCGAGCGCGGCGAGCCGCCGGACATCGATGTCGATTTCGAGCATGAGCGGCGCGAAGAAGTCATCCAGTACATCTACGAGAAATATGGCCGCGAGCGCGCCGGCCTGGCCGCCACCGTGATTCATTACCGCAGCCGCTCGGCCTTGAAGGATGTCGGGCGCGCCATGGGCCTGTCCGACGATGCCATTCTGGCGATCAGCCGCTCGCGCTGGGGCCGCAGCGACGAGCCGCTGGGCGAGGGGCGGCTGCGCGAGCTGGGCTTCGATCCGGAAGATCCGACTCTGCGTCTGACCCTCGATCTGGCTCGCCAGCTGACCGGTTTTCCGCGTCATCTGTCCCAGCATGTCGGCGGGTTCGTCATCACCCGCGACCGGCTCGACAAGCTGGTGCCGATCGAGAATGCCCGCATGGAGGGCCGCACCGTCATTCAATGGGACAAGGACGATCTCGATACGGCGGGCCTGCTGAAAGTGGATGTGCTGGCGCTCGGCATGCTGACCTGCATCCGCAAGGCCTTCGATCTGATCCGCGACCATCATGGCCGGGATTTCGCCCTGGAGACGGTGCCGCGCGAAGATCCGGCGGTTTACGACATGATCTGCCGGGCCGACGTGATCGGCGTGTTCCAGATCGAGAGCCGCGCCCAGATGAGCATGCTGCCGCGCCTGCGGCCGAGGACGCTGTACGATCTGGTGATCGAGGTGGCGATCGTCCGCCCCGGGCCGATCCAGGGCGGCATGGTGCATCCCTATCTGCGCCGGCGGCAGGGCAAGGAACCGATCACTTACCCGGATGACGACGGCAAGCTGGAGGCGGTTCTGGAAAGAACGCTCGGCGTGCCCTTGTTCCAGGAACAGGCGATGCAGATCGCCATCGTCGCCGCCGATTTCACCCCGGGCGAGGCGGACGGGCTGCGCCGCTCGATGGCCAGTTTCCGCAATCTCGGCACGGTCAATCAGTACGAGACCCGGCTGGTCGAGGGCATGGTGGCGAACGGCTATGAGCGCGACTTCGCCGAGCGGGTCTTCAAGCAGATCCAGGGCTTCGGCGATTACGGCTTTCCGGAGAGCCACGCCGCCAGCTTCGCCCATCTGGTCTATGTCTCGGCCTGGATCAAATGCCATTACCCGGCGGCGTTCGCCTGCGCCCTGCTCAACAGCCAGCCGATGGGCTTCTACGCCCCGGCGCAGATCGTGCGCGACGCCCGCGATCATGGCGTCGCGGTATTGCCGCCCGACATCAATTTCAGCCGCTGGGACAATCATCTGGAGACCGGCGCCCTGCGCCTCGGCCTGCGCCAGATCACCGGCTTTTCCGAGGCGGATGCGCGGACGCTGGAGCAACATCGCGGCGATGGCTATGCCAGCCCGGAGGATCTGTGGCGGCGCAGCGGCCTCGATTCCGCCGCGCTGAAGCATCTGGCCGACGCCGATGCCTTCGGCTCGATCGGCCTGCCGCGCCGGCAGGCGCTATGGGCGGTGCGGGCGCTGGGCGCCCCGCTGCCGCCTCTGTTCGCCGCCGCGGGGCTGGGGGCGGAACAACCGGTGGTATTGCCGAAGATGACGATGGGCGAACAGGTGGTTGAAGATTATGCTCATCTCCGGCTGTCCCTGAAGACGCATCCTCTGGCGCTGATGCGGCGCGATCTGGCGGCCGAGAACATCGTGCCGGCGCGCGGGCTGGAGTCCAGGGGCGACGGCAAGCGGGTGGTGACCGAAGGGCTCGTGCTGGTGCGCCAGCGTCCCGGCACCTCGTCGGGGGTCATCTTCCTGACGCTGGAGGACGAGACCGGCGTCTGCAATGTGGTGGTCTGGCCGCATCTCTATGAGAAAGCGCGGGCGGCGGTTTTGAGTGGAAGGCTGCTGCGGATCGCCGGCAAGCTGCAGGTCGAGGACGGGGTGGTCCATCTGGTGGCCGAGCGTATCTTCGACCGCACGGCGGCGCTGACCCGGCTGGCGGATGCGGGATTGAAGACGACGTCGAGGGATTTTCATTAGGGGGAACGACAGGGTGATCGAGCTTTATCAATTCCGCCGGGCCTGGGGCCTCAATCCCAGCCCGTTCTGCCTCAAGGTCGAGACCTACTGCCAGCTGGCCGGCATTCCCTACAAATCGGTCCGTACCGTTCCCTTCAAGGCGCCGCGCGGCAAGCTGCCCTTCGTCGTCGATGGCGGCCAGCGCATCGCCGATTCCGGCCTGATCCTCGATCATCTGCGCGCCAACGCCGCCTGGGATCTCGATGCCGGCCTCGATGCGCGGCAGCAGGCGATGGGCCATCTGCTGCGGCGGACCTGCGAGGAAAGCCTCTATTTCGCCGTGGTCTATTCGCGCTGGATCGACGATGCCGGCTGGGCGGTGGCGGGGCCGGAATTCTTCCGCGGCATGCCGGCCATCCTGCGCGCGGTGATGCCGGGACGCCTGCGCAAGAAAGTGCAGGCGCAGCTGCATCAGCAGGGCTATGGGCGGCATGACCGCGACGAAGTCTATGCCCTCGGCACCGCCGATCTGGCGGCCATCGCGGTTTTCCTCGGCGACCATGTCTTCGCCGTGACCGACCGGCCGACCTCGGTCGACGCCACGGTCTATGCCCTGCTGAAGAGCATTCTGGGGCCGCCGCTGGAAAGCCCGTTGAAGCAGGCGGTTCAGGCATCGCCGGTGCTGACCGGCTATGTGCAGCGGATCGAGCGCGCCATCGCGGCCAAGGCGGCTTGATGCGGAAGCTTGTTCTGCTGGCTCTCTCGCTGTGGGCGGTTTCGGCCGTGCCGCTGTGGGCGGAGTGCAAGATGGGCCGGTTGGGCGAGCTGAAGCCGATCATCGAGCACAGCCGCATCTATGTGCCGGGCAAGGTCGACGGCAAGGATGTGTTGTTCATGGTCGATTCCGGCGCCGACACGCTGCTGTTCGCCGCCGAAACGGTCGCGCTCGGTATTCCGGTCGGCGGCTATTCCGGCGAATCCTTCGGGGTTACCGGTCATGAGAAATCCGATGGCCAGGCAACCCTCGCCTCGCTGGAGATCGGCTTATGGAGCGGACACGACATCAGCCTGCGCGCGGTCGGGTCGTCGGGCGGTGAAAATCTCGACGGCGTACCGGTGATCGGCGTGCTGGGCGAGGACATCCTCAGCCATTTCGACGTCGAGATCGACATCAAGGGCCAGCGCTTTTCGCTGTTCCAGATGACCGGCTGCGATGGCGCGAACCTGGCCTATTGGACCGAGAATTATAACGTCGTCGATATCGGCACTTACGATTCGCGCCAGCCTCGCATTCGTCTCGCCGGCGAACTCAACGGCTCGCCCGTCTCGATGCTGCTCGACACCGGAGCGCCCTATTCGGCGGTGTCGCTCGACGTCGCCAGGGCGCTCGGGCTTAGTCCCGGCGGGCCCGGTACCGACTCCGTCGACCAGATAAGCGGCGTCCAGGGGCAGGCCGAAGCGACCTGGATCGGCACCTTCCAAAGCTTTGTCCTCGACCAGGAACGCATCGCTCCGGCCAAGATCCGCTTTCTCAAATTCGCCCAGGCCGGACCCGAGATCGGCTCGCGGCTGTCGCGGCGCGCTTTCTCCGTCGACATGTTTCTCGGCTTCGATTTCATCCGCGCCCATCATGTGCTGATCTCGCACAGCCAGAAGAAATTCTATTTCTCCTATAGCGGCGGTCAGCCCTTCTCGGTGCCCAAGCCGTCAAATCCAGCCAAGTAGCCGCCACCAGAGATAATCCAGGGGAAACAGCAGCAGAATCGTCGCGGCGCCCAGCCACAGGCATAGCTTTACTGCATGTCTCATCGATTCGCCGCCCAGCTGCATGGCGACCACCAGGGGCGGCGATTCATAGGGCAGGATCGGATTGGAAAAGCCCATCACCTCGCTGTTGAGCACGGTCGGCAGCGGCAGGCCCGCCGCATCGGCCCAGCTGGCCGCCAGCGGGGTCAGCACCGCCGGCACGCCGGTGACCGTGGTCAGCAGCGCCATCAGGGTGCCGATCGTGCCCAGCCGGGCGAAATTGGCGGCCGGCTGATCGGGGTGCAGCGGGATCACCGACGAGACGAGATCGCCCAGTTCCTTTCCGACACCGGACTGCGCCACCAGCGCGCCCATGCCGAGAATGCCGCCGATATAGAACAGCGAGGTATAGTTGACCTCCTTGGCGAAGGCCTGGCGGTCGACCAGTCCGATGCCGGGCAGAAGCAGGATCACCGCCGCCGCCATGCTGATCCAGGCCGGGCTGATGTGATGCAGAAAGTCGGTGGCCCAGAAGCCCAGCGCCACCAGCAGCACGATCGCCAGCCAGCGCTCGCGCCCGCTCATCGGCGGCAGCGTGATGTGTTCCAGCGGCTTCGGCGTGTCCGGCCAGAACAGCACGATCAGCGGGATCAGCAGCAGGGTCTTGAGGAAACCCAGCACCGGGAAATGCAGCAGCAGATAGGCGCCATAGGACGGCACATAGCCATAGATCGTCTCGGCGGAACCGGCCCACACCATGTTGGGCACATTGGCCGGCAGCACCGAGAAGGTCGAGACATGGCTGCCCAGGGCCGCCGCCAGCACCAGCCCGATACGGCCCTTGCTGCCGGGCGCGAAGCCGTACCGCTCGGCCAAGGAGAGCGTAATCGGCATCAGCAATACGGCGCGGCCCATCGAGGAGGGCATGACGAAGCCCAGCGCGGTGCCGACCACCACCACGCCGGACACCACGCCCCAATAGGAATTGCCGAAGCTGGCCGACAGGCCGCGGGCGATGCGGTCGCCCAGGCCGGTCGATTTGATCGCCACGCCCATCACCAGGCCGCCCATGATCAGCCATAAGGCGCCGGAGGCGAAACCGCTGAAAATGACATTGGCCGGGGCGATCCTGGCCAACATGGCGATGGTGAAGAAGATCAGTGCGGTCGCGGCTTCGGGCAGAACGCCGGTCGCCCATAATCCGATCGAGAGGATACACAGGGCCAGGGCGCCATTCTCGCCGGGCGGCAGGGGGGCGAGCACTGCCGCCGCCAGCGCGGCCAGACAGGTCAGGGCAGCGAAAATCTGACCTGTCGACCAGCGAACGGACAGCGTCAAGGCACCTCCAGCCATTGGCGCAGCCGGCCGAACTCCTGTTCGGCGGCTTCGGCGCGGTCGGTGAGTTCCGCCCAATCCTTGCCTGCCTTGACGTCCTGTTCAAGCGCCGCCATCAGGTCGGCCAGCGGTTTCGCCGCGCCATTGCGGGCGGCGCCCTTGGCGGTGTGGGCGGCGATCCGCACGGCGTCCGGATCGCCGGATTCCAGCGCGTCGCGCAAAGTCTCCAGCAATCCGCCGAAACTCTCGGCGAAGAAGCCCGCCACCTCGCGCAGATCGGCCAGATCGCGGCTGCCGAGGATGTCGCCCAGAACCGACCAATCGATCGGGTCGGGCACCGTGCGGGCGGAGTCGCCAGCAATCTCGCCGGTTCGGAAGATCTTCTGCATCAGCGCCGACAGACGGTCGAGGGTCAGCGGCTTGCTGACATAATCATCCATGCCGGCCTGCAGGCATTTCTCGCATTCGCCCTCCATCACATTGGCGGTCAGGGCGACGATCGGCAGGTGGCCGCCCTGGCGCGCCTCGGAGCGGCGGATGCGGCGGGCCAGGTCATAGCCGTCCAGCACCGGCATGATGCAGTCGGTCAGCAGCAGGCGATAGGGTTTGGCTTGCAGCAGCGCCCAGGCGGCCTCGCCATGTTCCGCCATGTCGCAGGGATAGCCGAGCTGGCGCAGCTGCTTGCCGAGAACCAGCCGGTTGATGGCATTGTCTTCGGCCACCAGCACGACGGCTTCGCCGTGGACCATCTCGGCGGGCTCCGGGGCGACGGGCGCCTGGGCGATGTCGGCAAAGGCGGGACGGCCCAGGGCGTGGGCGATGGCGCGGAGCAACGATTTCTTGCGCAGCGGCCGCAGCAATGGCGGCGCCAATCCCTGTTCGGCGCACCAGGCTGAAGCGGCAGGGTCGGGATAAGGCAGCGTGGCCAGGATCGCGCTGGCCGGCAGGCGGGACAGCAGCGCCGGCAGCAGCTCTTCAAGTTCCGTGCCGAAATCGACGATGGCAAGGTCGAGATCCTCGGCTTCGACGATCAGCTCCTTGGCCGCCACCGAATCCGAGGCTTCCAGCGATCTCGCCCCTTCCGAGCGCAGCAGCGCCGCCAGATTGGCGCGGCTTTCCGGCAGATCGTCGATCACCAGCACGGTAAGCTCGGCCAGCTCGGCGCTGGTCTGATGGGGTTCGGGATCGACCGCCAGCGGCACTTCGAACCAGAAGGTGCTGCCGGCGCCCGGCGCGCTGACCAGGCCGATCTCGCCGCCCATCAGCTCGGTCAGGCGATGGCAGATCGCCAGACCCAGGCCGGTCCCGCCGAAATGGCGCATATGCGAATTGTCGGCCTGCGAGAAGGGCTGGAACAGGCGCTCCTGCTGCTCGGGCGACAAGCCGATGCCGGTGTCGGTCACCTCGAAGCGCACCGTCGGGCGCTCATTGCTGTCGCTCAGCGCGTAAAGGCGCAGGATCACGCTGCCGCGGTCGGTGAATTTGACGGCATTGCTGAGCAGATTGAGGCAGATCTGCCGCAGGCGCATCGGGTCGCCGATCATCTGTTCCGGCAGCGACGGATCGCCCCACCAGGCCAGTTCGAGTTCCTTGTTGTGCGCCTTGGCGGCGACCAGCTCGACGCTTTCCGCGATCAGCTGCGACAGGCTGAAGGAGACGGTCTCGAGGGTCATCTGCCCCGCCTCGATCTTCGACAGATCGAGGATTTCGTCGGTGATGGAGAGCAGCGTACGGCTGGATTCCTGGATCACCTCGACCATTTCGCGCTGTTCGGGGGTCAGGACGCTGCGGCTGAGCAGCTCCAGCATCCCCATCACGCCGTTCATCGGGGTGCGGATCTCGTGGCTCATGGTGGCCACGAACATGGTCTTGGCCTGGGCGTTGCGCTCGGTCTGTTCCTGCAATTCGCGCCAATGGCGGCGGTCGGCGGCGGCGCGGCCGATATCCTCGACCCACAGGACGCGGCGTCCGCCGCCCAAAGGCAAAGCGGTCCAGGCCAGCCGGGCCGGGAATGTTTCGTCACCGCCGCGGCGCAGCGCGGTTTCCAGCACGCCATCGCCGAGAGCCTGGGCGGCTTTCAGTCCTTCATGGCCGGCGAGGTCGGCGAAGAACAGGGCGAAGGGGGTGCCGGGCAAGGGTGAGCCCATCGCGAACAATGCCTCGGCTGCGGCATTGGCCAATTCGATCCGTCCGTCGGCTCCGGTCAGCAGGCAGGGGTTCGGATCGCCCGACACCAGCCGGCGCAGCAGCCGATCGGCGGGGGTCATGTCACGGCAACTCGTTCTTCTTGGGTTGCTCGATCATCAGATATTCGATCCGCGCAGCACCCGACAAGTCGCGCAGACGGCGCAGGAACCGTTCGGATAGCATCGCTCCCCGGCTCAGCAGCAATTCGCCGTCGGGGCCGCGGATGTCCTGGGCCAGCACGGCGCCGACCGGCACCGATTCGAGGCGCAACTTCATGCCGTTCGCGGTCTTGCCGATGTCGCTGCGCGCCCTGACGGTGCCGACCGGCTTGTGGCTCAGCAGCAGGGCCTTGCTGACCGTGTCGATGTCGACCGCGTCATACTGCGCTGCGGATTTCGCTTCGCGCGCTTCGCCCAACGCCTTGACGATGCGGGTGGTCAGGGTCGCCTTCGACACCGGCTTGACCACGAAAGCCCCGACATCCAGCGCGGCCGCGGCACTGACCAGGCCGCCATCGGCGGTGCCGGTCAGCATCAGGACCGGCAGATTGCGGGCGACGGCGGTCTTGCCGGTGCGGATCAATTTGAGAATTTGCAGGCCATTGAGGTCGGGCATGTTGAAATCGACGATCGCCATGCTGATCTTGCTTTCAGCCTGGAACAGCGCGAACGCCTTGCCGCCGGTATCTGCCTGCAAGACATCCTTGCAGCCCATTTCCCGCAGCATTCTGCCGATGATCGACAGGCTGAAGGCTTCGTCGTCGGCCACCAATACGCGAAGACCGTCCAACATGTCAGAAGGGTCCGTCACTTAGATGTTCTCCCCTGGGACAGGCCCCCGCCCCCCCTAAATCGATATTTGTCGGTATTTTGTAAAGTTTGCAAGTTTCCGCTAACAAGAACTACACAAGAATGAGGGTTGAGTCACAATGCCGGCACTAAAGCAGGCCGATCGGTTTCTCGCATCGATCGATCCCGATTTCGCCGACCTGATCGCCAAGGTCGGTCCGTCGCGCTTGAACATCGATAAAAGCCGCGAGCCCTATCAGGCGCTGATGAGCGCCGTGGCGCACCAGCAGCTGCATGGCAATGCGGCGATGGCCATCCTGGGGCGGGTGATCGCGCTGTTCCCCGAGCATCCTTTCCCGCCGCCCGATCTGTTCCTGGCCCGCCCGGACGAAGAGCTGCGCGCTTGCGGATTATCCGCCGCCAAGCTGGCGGCGATGCGTGACATTGCGGCGAAATCGCTGTCGGGGGTGGTGCCCAGCCGGGCGGGCGCCGCACGCATGGATAACGAGGCGCTGATCGAGCGGCTGACCAGTTTGCGCGGGGTCGGGCGCTGGACCGTCGAGATGCTGCTGATGTTCAGCCTGGGCCGGCCGGATATTCTGCCGATCGACGATTTCGGGGTGCGCGAAGGCTATCGCAAGCTGAAGAAGCTGGAGGTCCAGCCCAAGCCGAAGGCGCTGGCCGAGATCGGCCAGGCCTGGGCGCCCTATCGCTCGACCGCCGCCTGGTATCTGTGGCGGGCGAGCGAGATCAAGGTGTCGGCGGTTAACTCTTAAAAGTCTGAATGAGGCCGTCGAGCACGAACTGAACGGCCAAAGCCGCGAGAAGGATGCCGAGCACGCGGGTGATCACATTGCTGCCCGTGACCCCCAGCGCTTTGCGCAGCCAGCTGGCGGCGAGCAGCGAGACCAGCACCACCACCAAGGTGGCCAGCAGCACGGCCAGCACGCTCATCACCTGCAGCGGATGGCCGTCGGCGCGGCCCATCAACAGCACCACGGTGGTCATCGCGCCGGGACCGGCGATCAGCGGGAAGGCCAGCGGGAAGACGGTGATGTCGTGGCGCTCCTCGGCCTCGCGGTTCTCGGCGGCGGTCGAGCTGCGGAAACCGGACGGCCGGGCGAACACCATGTCGATGGCCAGGAAGAACAGCATCAGCCCGCCGGCGATGCGGAAGGCCGGCAGCGACACGCCGAGCGCCGCCAGCAATTTCGCGCCGACGAAGGCGAAGCTCACCAGGATCAGCGTCGACAGAAGCACGGCCTTTTCCGCCGTATAGCGGCGCTGCTTCTTGTCCATGTCCGGCGTCAGGGCAGCGAACACCGCCGACGTGCCGACCGGATCGAGCACCACCATCAGGGTGATGAAATTATAAATCAGCGTCTGCCAGTCCATCGGGCTCTTCCTATTTCAGCGGCGTCGCGGCGAAGCGCTTGAAGAAGCTGCTGTCGCGCCATTTCGGCACGCCGCCGTCATTGGCGACGCGGGTGATCAATCCGACCAGATAACGGTCATAGGCATCGGCCGCGGCGAGATCGATCGGCTGAGCCAGATCGTCGGCCTGGCCGTGATACCGCTCCTTGAACCAGGCTCTCTGCACCGCTTCCTCTTCATGGGTGTCGGCGGCGAATTCGAGCATCAGCGCAGGGATGCCGCGGCGGATGAAGCTGTACTGGTCCGAGCGAACGAACACAAGATGATCCGGGGCCGGATCGGGCACGATGGCGACATGGCTGCGGTCGGCGATCTCCTTGGCGTCGGCGCCCAGGGTGCTTTCGTCGGCGCCGAAGGCGACCAGCTTCTTCAGCGGGAACAGCGGCAGGAACATGTCCATATTGATGTCGGCCACCAGCGCGCCGACATGACGGGTCGGATGGGCGGCGAAGTAGCGCGAGCCCAGCAGACCCTTCTCCTCGCCGCCCACCGCGACGAACAGGATCGAGCGCCTGGGACGGCCTTGGGCCTGCAACAGGCGCGCGGCCTCCAGCAGCGAGGCGACGCCCGAGGCATTGTCCATGGCGCCGTGATAGATGCCATTCCCATGATCCGGCTTGCCGGTGCCGAGATGGTCGAGATGGGCCGACAGCACCACCGCCTGGTCGGCCAGCACCGGATCGCTGCCGGGCAGCTCGGCCACCACATTGTCGGCCTTGATCCTGGCATGATCGGCCTTGATGTCGGCGGCCAGAATGAAGGGCAGCGCGAAATGCGGCAGGGGCTTGTGCGCGTCGGCCAGGGCGGCCAGCGCCTCGAAGCTTTGCTCCGCGCCCTCGAACAGGCGCGGCGCCGAGGCCGGATTGACGCTGCCGATCGTCATGGGGGTGCGATAGCGGCGCAGTTCGGGCTCGGACAGATACATGCCCGGCGCGGTGGCGGCCAGGCGGACGCGCTCCCACGGGATTTCGACCACGGCCGGCGTCTGGATGGTCAGCGCGCCGACGGCCCCCCTGGCGGCCAGCAGCCTGGCGAAATCCTCGGCGCGGGCATAGGCCTGCAGCGGCCCCGGCACCGAGGCAGGTGCGCCGGAGAGATAGACGGCGATCTTGCCTTGCAGGTCGACGCCCGCGAAATCGTCGATGCCGAGTTCCGGCAGATTCAGGCCATAGCCGATGAAGACCAGCGGCGCGTCGATCCTGTCCAGCTGCTCGGCGCCGGCGTTCAGCACCAGATCGTCGCCCAGGGCAAACGGGCGCGGCTGGCCGGCGGCATCGTGCAGTACGATGCTCGACTGCTCGTATTTGACGGTCTGCACTTCGTAGGAAACCGGCTGGAAATAGCCGTCGGCGCCCGCCGGTTCGAGGCCGAGGGCGCGGAAGGTGTCGGCGACGTAACGGGTCGCCTGCTCATAGCCTTCGCTGCCGGTCAGCCGGCCCTGGAAGCGGTCCGAGGCCAGGGTCGAGACATGGGTCCACCATTGGCTGTCATCCTTGGCGGGCGGCGGCGCATTGCTGCAGGCGGTGAGGCAGGCGGCAAGCAGCGCGGCAGGCACCAGGAAGCTGGCTTTCATGGATATCCCGTTCCCCAATATTTTGTCCCGAGACGATGGTACCGTGGGAGCGGCACTTCAGTAAGGAGGGAATTGTGATAGGACCGGACGGTAAGCCTTTGGATCGACCCGCCATTCTGGCGGCGGTGGGGGTCTATAACGCCGAATCGCGCGGCTCGCCCGCTTTCGCGTCGATCCCGCGGGCGCTGGTGACAATCTTGGACGGGCTGCAGGTGGGCAAGACCACCTATGTCAAAGGCAAGGACGGGCAGGTGCAATTGACCCGCGGCAAGGACCGCAAGGTCGCCGCCAAATAACCGGCGTTATTGGTGCTGTTGTTGCTGTTGCGGCTGCTGGCCGGGCGTCTTGTTCTTGTCGGCCGGCTTGCAGGGCGCCAGGGCCATATAGACGCCATTGCTGCGACCCAGCGTGCGGGCGTCGATGCAGCCGTCCTTGTCCTGGGTGATGACCAGGCGGTTGCTCTCGCGGTTGCGCTCGATGTGTTTTTCTTCGGCCAGCGGATTGACCATGCCGACCTGGGCGGCGCCATACAGCAGCAGCACGATGACGCCCACGCCGCCGAGCACCCATAGGAACGGGGTGCGGACCTTGCCGCGCACCGAGCGTATGGCTGCTCCAGTCATCAGGTTCGCTCGCATCAGTCCTACACCTATCAAAGTGATCAGAAGCAATACGATGACAGCGCCGATAGCGGCTTGAGTTTCCATTTTACGCCAGAAATCTTGTTCCGGGTCCGTGCTTGAGGGCGGACCTTCAGGCGCCAGTATAATCCAACGCCTGTAAAAGGTGAAACAAGTTCACTCCGCGCCCAGGCGATGGCGGACATCGGTGACCTGGCCCGGCAGCACCGGCGGCGCGTGGTTGCCCCAGGCCGAGCGGATGAAACTGGCCAGCGCCGCCACCTCCGTATCGTCATAGCGCCAGGCGAAACCGGGCATCGCCATCGAGGACGGCGCCGAGGCGGTCGAGGGCAGGCGCGAGCCGGCCAGGATCACCTCGATCAGCGAGGCGGGGTCGCGCGACTGCACCATCGGATTGCCGGCCAGGCCGGGGAAGGCGGTCATCGCGCCCTGCCCGTTCAGGCGATGGCAGGCCGAGCAGCTGTCGAGGAAGATGCGGGCGCCGGTTGAGGTGGCCTGGCCGTCCAGATAGGTCTTCAGCGTGGTCTCGTCGGGGCTGAACACGGCATGGTCGCCCAGGGCCGGGGCCAGGCTCTTGAGATAGGCGGCGAGGGCGGAGAGGTCGGCATCGTCCCAATATTGCGTCGAGAAGCCGACCACTTCGGCCATCGGCCCGCTGGCGGCGGAATGCGGATTGCGGCCCGATTTCAGCAGCTGGACGATGTCTTCCTTGCTCCAGCGTCCCAGCCCGTCGCCCTCATTGCCGCGCAGATTGATCGGCGCGGTGCCGGCGAAGGAGGCGCCCGACAGATAGGCGAAGCTCGAGCCGTCGGTGTCGCGTTCGGCAAAGGCGAAATTGCGCGGCGTGTGGCAGGTGCCGCAATGGGCCAGGCCCTGGGCCAGATAGGCGCCGCGGTTCCATTCCGCATCATGGGTGGCATCGGGGACGAAGGGCAGGGCCTTGTGGAAGGCGAGGTTCCACACCGCCAGCGGCCAGCGCATGGTCAGCGGCCAGGAGATCTCGGCGGCGCGGCTGGCATGCGGTACCGGTTCCACCTGCTCGCGCAGATAAGCGAACAGATCCTGCAGATCCTCGTCGGACACTTTGGCATAGGCGGTATAGGGCATCGCCGGATAGACGCGCCGTCCATCGGGCGCCACGCCCAGGCGCATCAGCCGGACGAAATCGGCGAATTGATATTTGCCGATGCCATTGTCCGGATCGGGGGTGATGTTGGTGGAATAGAGCGTTCCGACCGGAATGGCGAAAACGACGCCGCCGGCATAGGGTTCGCCGCCTGGCGCGGTGTGGCAGCCGGCGCAGTCACCTAAGATCGCCACCATCTTGCCGTGCGCGGCATCGGGCTGGCGCTGGGCGATCGCCGGAGCGATCGCGACCGGCGGCACGGTGGTGGCGAGATTCCAGACGCCATAGATTCCGACCGCGACGATCGCCAGCAGCATCAGCGCCATCAGCCGGCCAAGGAATTTCATTTCGCCACCATCGGCCCGGGATTTTTCAGATAGGTCGAACGGATATTGTGCGCCGCCCAGAAGGCCAGGGCGCCGACCATGCCGGTCGGGTTGTAGCCGATGCCGTGGGCGAACACATTGGCGCCCAGCACGAACAGATTGGGCACGTCCCAGCTCTGCAGGTACTTGTTCAGCACGCTGGTCTTGGGATCGGTGCCCATCGCCGTGCCGCCATTGATGTGGGTGCTCTGATAGGCCCGCGTATCCCAGTCGGTGCCGCGCTTGATGATGCGCCCGGACATCGATTTGGCGCCCATGGCGTGGCCGATATCCTGCAGCTTGCCGCCGACATATTCGGACAGGCGCTGGTCATTGTCCTGCCAGTTCAGCGTCATGCGCAGCAGCGGCGAGCCATAAGCGTCCTTGTAGGTCGGGTCGAGGTCGAGGAAACAGCCGCGATAGGCCATGTTCGACAGCTGCGCCTCGATGCGGCCGCTATGCAGGTAATTGTCCTTCACCGCCTGTTTCCAGGCGCTGCCCCAGCCCGGCGTGCCCTGCGGCAGGGGAATGCCGCGCACCGGCCCGTTGCCGGTCTGGCGGCCCCAGATCACGCCGCCGCCGATGAAGTTCAGCGGCCCATGGTCGAAATTGTCGCCATAGAACTCGTCGATCGCCTGGCCGACGCCGCCGGCGCCCATGAACTGGTTGATATAGGTGTTCTTGTCGAAGAACAGATTGACGCTGTTCAGCACCTGGTAGCAGAAATTGCGCCCGACCACGCCTTCGCCGGTTTCCGGATCGTAAGGCTTGCCGATGTTCGAGGATAGCATCAGCCGCACATTGTGCAGATGGAAGGCGGCCAGCACGACCATCGAGGCCGGCTGCTCGATCTCGCGCCCGGCGGCGTCGACATAGGTGACGCCGGTCGCCTTCTTGCCGGTGCTGTCGGTGTTGACCTTCAGCACATGGGCGTTGGTGCGTAAGGAGAAATTCGGTTTGCGGTACAGGGCCGGCAGGATGGTGGTCTGCGGCGAGGCCTTGGAATAATTGATGCAGCCGTAATCGCTACAGAAGCCGCAGAAATTGCAGGGCCCGAGCTGGCAGCCATAGGAATTGACGTAAGGCCGCGAGGCATTGGCGGCCGGCAGCGCATAAGGCTTGTAGCCCAATTCCCTGACGGCCTTGGCGAACAGCGCGCTGGTGGGCGGATCGGCCAGCGGCGGCAGCGGAAAATCGCGCGAGCGCGGCGCTTCGAAGACATTGCCGCCTTCGATCTTGCGGCCCTGGATGTTGCCGGCCTGGCCCGAGGTGCCGCAGACATATTCGAAGCGGTCGAAATGCGGCTCCAGCTCGTCATAGCTGACGCCCCAATCCTGCAGCTGCATGTCCTTGGGGATGAATTTGGCGCTATAGCGTTCGGTGACGTGCGACTTCAGGCGCAATTCCTCGGGCATCACCCGCGAATGCACGCCCGACCAATGGATGCCGGCGCCGCCGACGCCCTGGCCCGGCTTGAACGAGCCGATCTGGCGATAGGGCACGGCGGTGTCGTCCTTGCCGTGCCGCAGCGTCACCGTGGTCTTCGACAAATTCTGCAAAAGCCCGTTGCGGGCCGATTGGGCGATCTCGTCGACCACCTTGGGATAGGCCCAGTTGGGTTCGGTATTGGCGTCGTCGCCGCGTTCGAGGGCGACCACCTGCAATCCGGCATCGGCCAGTTCCATCGCCATGATCGCGCCGGTCCAGCCGAACCCCACGATCACCACGTCGACGGGCTTGTTCACGACCGCCATCAGCCGCGCTTCCCATGCAGGCTGACCGGCCCATAGGGATAGGGCTTGGCCTCGGCGACGAATTCCAGATAGTCGGCGCGCACGCCGGGATGGCCGATCATCTTCCAGGCCGCCATGTCCTTGTTGCCGCCATAGAGCGGGTCGCCGAACGCGCCCTCCATCGTGTTCTTGAGCAGGAACGACCCGAAGAAGCTCTTCAGCGACAGGGCGTCGGATTTGACCTCGCCCTTTTCGATCCTCTTCAGCCACGCATCCTGCTCGGTCGGCGGCAGGGCGGCGAAGGGCTTGCCGGTGGCGGCCTGCACCGCCTCGTCGATCGCCTTGATGCCCAGGCGATATTGCTGCTTGGGCGTCAGGGCCGATTGATAGCCGAATTCCGCCTTGGCCTCGAGGAAGGGGCCCTGCATGTACCATAAGGCGCCTTCGGCCCAGGGTGTGCCCATCTGGCGGTCGATGAATTGCGGCACGCCCAGCTCGACGGCGCCGGGACCATTATCGTCATTGGGAATCAGCCGGGCGCAGGCGGCGTTGAGAAATGCCCATTCGGCCGGTGTGAAGAAGGAGGGAGCGTAATCGTTGCTGGCGGGCGTCGCCGTCGGCGGCGCCACTTCGGATGTGGAAGCGGCCATTGCCGATCCGCCGAGCGCGGCCAGCGGCGCGAGAGAGGCGGCACTGCGTAAAAACGCGCGCCGACCCGCATGGTCGGGATTATCCGTCACGCTTTCCCCTTCCCTGCAAAACGGGCAGATGATAGCAAGTCCGGAATAGCGCGCAAAGCATTGCAATTGCTGCGTTGCGGTGGTTCTTGCCCCAACGAAACCGGTCAAACTCCATGCGTCTTTTTATCGATTCCGATGCCTGCCCGGTGAAGGAGGAAGTGATCAAGGTGGCGGTGCGCCACGGCCTGCCGGTCATCATGATCGGCAATCGCTGGCTGCGCGGCTTCGATCACCCTCTTATCGAGCAGGTGGTGGCGGCCGAGGGGCTCGACCAGGCCGACGACCGCATCGTCGAACGGATCGAGGCCGGCGACATCGTGATCACCGGCGACGTGCCGCTGGCCGCGCGCTGCCTGGCGAAAGGCGCGCGCGGCATCGATCATCGCGGCAAGATCTTCGACGAAGGCTCGATCGGCATGGCCAAGGCGGTGCGCGATCTGATGACGCACTTACGCGACACCGGCCAGATCGAGGGCGGCGGTCCCGGCGGCTATCAGAAGCAGGACCGCTCGCGCTTTCTCGACGGGCTGGAACGGCTCGTTCAGACCGTCAAAAAGACTCAGTAATGGGGTGGCGGTTTGTCGTCCTGGGGCGAGGGCGACCAGCCGGCGGCCATGTCGCGCAGGCGCTCGCTCAGGCGGCGGACCTGCATGGTCAGCAGGTCGATGGTGCGCTGCTGATCGGCGATGACGTCGGACATTTCGTCCGCCATCCGCTCGTAATGGGTGAGCCGAGTCTCTAGCGCAATCAGGCGTTGTTGCATATCGTCGGATGAAGAGGTCATTCCCAACTCATAGCGACAGCGGGGGCGTCATGGCAATCACCGGGATCGGCGGACTGTTTTTTCGGTCGAAGGACACCGAGGCGCTGATGGAGTGGTACAAGACCCATCTCGGCATCGAGGCCGGCGGAATCTGGGAGCAGCAGGCCGGTCCGACCCTGCTTGTGCCGTTTCCCGACAGCAGCGATTATTTTCCCGCCGACAAGCAGTGGATGATCAATTTCCGCGTCGACGGACTCGACGATCTGCTGACCAGCCTGCGCGCCGCCGGGATCGCGGTGATCACCAAGGCCGAATGGGACTCGCCCGAGATCGGGCGCTTCGCCCGCATCCACGATCCCGAGGGGAATGTGATCGAATTGTGGGAACCGGCCGCGGACTGATCACCGCCGCGCCCGCGCTGGCGCCAAAGAGGCCGGCAAGGCATGGTCTGGTGGCCGGAATGGCCTCCATGGCGTCTGTTCGCCCATCGTTCGCCCATCGTTCGATCGCGTCCTCTTGAAATGCGCGCAATGAATGGCAACTTTTAGTCACTGCCCCGGGTTGGGAAGATCAATGGCACCGCACGATATGTCCCTCAGCTGGATCGCCGGCCTCTATGCCACGGTCCGCGCCCGTACCGAGGCTTTGGCGGCTCCGCTGTCGGCCGAGGACCAGACCGTCCAGTCGATGGCCGATGCCAGTCCGGCGAAGTGGCACCGCGCCCACACGACCTGGTTCTTCGAGACCTTCGTGCTGGTGCCGCATCTGCCGGACTACGAGCTGTTCGACGAGAATTACGGCTATCTGTTCAATTCCTATTACGAGGCGGTCGGGCCGCGCCATCCGCGCCCGTCGCGCGGGGTGCTGAGCCGCCCCGGCATCGCCGAGATCGCCGAATACCGCGCCCATGTCGACCGCGCCATGGCCGAACTGCTGGATATCTCGACCGACCCGGCCCTGGCCGAGGTGGTGATGCTCGGACTGCATCACGAGCAGCAGCATCAGGAATTGCTGCTGACCGACATCAAGCACGCCTTCGGCGCCTCGCCGATTTCACCGGTCTATCTGCCGGCGCCGCAGCCCGCTCCGCCGGAGGCGCTGGCGCCGATGGGCTGGATCAGGGTCGAGACCGGCATTCACGCGGTCGGCCATGACGATAAAGGGTTCTCGTTCGACAATGAGGGGCCGGCGCACGAAGTGCTGCTGCAGGGTTTCGCCATCGCCGACCGGCCGGTCAGCGCTGGCGAATTCATGGCCTTCGTCGAGGATGACGGCTACCGGCGGCCGGAATTGTGGCTGTCGGACGGGTGGGCGGCGGCCCAGGCCAATCAGTGGGAGGCGCCCGGCTATTGGCGTCGCAACGGTGCCGGCTGGTCGGTCTATACGCTGAACGGGCTCTGTACCGTCCGGCCCGACGAACCGGTCTGCCATGTCAGCTATTACGAGGCGGCGGCCTTCGCAGAATGGGCCGGACGCCGCCTGCCCACCGAATTCGAATGGGAGGCCGCGGCCCGGCTGATGGGATCGGCCCAACCGGTCGAGCATCCCGGCATCCAGGCCCATCCGCGTCCCTTGCGTCCCGGCTTCCACCAGGATGTGTGGGAGTGGACCGGCAGCGCCTATCTGCCTTATCCCGGCTATCGTCCGCTGGAGGGCGCGCTGGGCGAGTACAATGGCAAATTCATGATCAACCAGATGGTCCTGCGCGGGCGCTCCTGCGCCACGCCCCCGGGCCATGACCGCCTGACCTACCGCAATTTCTTCCCGCCCCACGCCCGGTGGCAATTCTCAGGGTTCCGACTGGCAGGAGAGTAACGACGATGCGCATGACCAATCTCGCCGAGACTCTCGGCGATTGCCCATTCCGCCGCGACGTTATCGCCGGCTTGTCGGCGGCACCCAAGACGGTGCCGGCCAAATATTTCTACGATGCCGAGGGCTCGCGCCTGTTCGAAGAGATCTGCGGGCTGCCGGAATATTATCCGACCCGGACCGAGATCGCGCTGCTGGGCCGGGTGGCGCCCGAGATCGCCCGCCATATCCGCCCGGCTTCGGCGCTGGTCGAGTTCGGCAGCGGCGCCTCGGTCAAGACCCGGCTGGTGCTGGATGCGGCGCCGCAATTGGGCGCCTATGTGCCGATCGACATCAGCGAATCCGCTTTGTCGCAGGCCGCCCAATCGATCGCCGCCGACTACCCCAATCTGCGGGTCAGCCCGATCGCCGGTGACTTCACCCGGCCGATGGCGCTGCCCGAGGCGATCCGGGCGCGGCCCATCGTCGGTTTCTTCCCCGGCTCGACGATCGGCAATTTCACCCCCGACGAAGCGGCCGGCCTGCTGGCCCGGGCGCACAGCCTGCTGGGCGACGGCGCCTCGTTCCTGGTCGGGGCCGACCTGGTCAAGCCGATCGACACGCTGCTGGCCGCCTATGACGACGCGCAGGGCGTGACGGCGGCCTTCAACAAGAACCTGCTGGTCCGCATCAACCGCGAGCTGGACGGGGATTTCGATCTCGATGCTTTCGATCATCGCGCGGTCTGGAATGCGCAGGAAAGCCGCATCGAGATGCATCTGGTCAGCCGCCGGGCGCAGCAGGTCAGCATCGGCGGCGATGTGTTCGAGTTCGCCGCGGGCGAGACCATCCACACCGAGAATTCCTACAAATTCACCCGGGAATTGTTCGCCGGTATCGCGGAACGCGGCGGCTGGCGCGTCGAGGCCGAATGGGTCAGCGACGCGCAGCCTTTCGCCACGTTCCTGCTTCGGGCGGCGTAACTACTCCACCATCTTGCGATACAGGTGCCAGGTCGCGTGGCCGAGCACCGGGATCACGACGATCAGCCCGATGAACAGCGGGATCGCTCCGAGCGCCAGCAGCGCGGCGACGATCAGGCCCCACCCAGCCATCGGGCCCGGATTGGCCATGACGGCGCGCACCGAGGTTCTGACGGCGGTGTCGAAGCCGACATCGCGGTCGACCATCAGCGGGAACGACACCACGCTGATCGCCATCGCCACCAGGGCGAAGACGAAGCCGACGCCGATGCCTTCGATCATCATGGTGTGGCCGGCCTCGGTATCCAGCACGTCGCGCATGAACTGGTCGGCGGAGGTCGGCAAGGCCGGTCCCATGGTGTTGGTGTAGATCAGCCAGGCGGCGGCGACCCAGCTGAGGAACAGGGCCGTCAACACGATGCCGAGCAGCAATATGCCGCCAATTGCGGGTCTGTGAACCACGTCGAAAGCGTTGCGCCAGCTGACTTCGAGGCCTTCCTCGCGGCGCCGGCTCATCTCATACAACCCGACCGCGGCGGCCGGGCCGAGAATGGCCATGCCCGACGCCAGCGGGAACATCAGCGGGATCATGTTGAGCCCGAAGGCGACATAGGCGGCGGCGAAACAAAGAATCGGATAGCCCAGCACCAGGAAGAAGACGTCGGTGCGATAGGCTCCCTCGTCGGCGATTCCCCGCATCAGCGCGTCGCGCAAGTCGGCAGCGGTGATATGGCGAACCGCCGGAGCGGGCGAATTCAGGGTTTCGACGGCGTGGTGGAGGGCGCGGCCGGTCGCGGCGACACCATGGGCGGCGTGCAGGACCTGATCTCCGGTCCATTCAACGGGATTGCGTATCGTTCTGGTCGACATGGGCATTCTCCCGACCTTTGGGGTGGAGAATGTCCCGGGATAGCTCGTCGGCGCGGGATATCCCGGGGCGTTCTAGCCCGATGATCCTACCACAGAACGCCTCTGTTCCTCCATTCCCATGGCGGAGAGCAGCGGCGAGGCCGCCTGCGACGCCTGGAAATCGGCCTTGGAGGCGAGGTTGCGCCAGTTTGCCAGGATCAGCGATTGGGCGACCGCGCCGCCCAAAGTGGTGCCGGGACCTGTGACAATGAAGAGGTCGGGGGCGAATTCGCGCGCCGCCACCTGAATGGCGCGGGTGAAGTCGTAGGTCTCGGTCACCTGATGGCCGAGGGTGTAGTCGCGCAAGGCAGAAGCATCGCTGGCGCCCGGCCACCAGATGGCGCCGCGCCCGTCGATCAGCGGCAGGGCCGGCTGGCCGAACAACGAAACCGGCAGGCGCGCGCGCCCGGCTTCGGCGACCGGCGCCTGCAGAGGCGTGTGGAAGGCGGCATGGTTGGACAGGCGCATGGGAAAGCGTTCCTGCACCGGCGGCACGGCCTTCTCGAAGGCTTCCAGCCCGGCCTTGTCGCCGGCCAGCACCAGCAGGCCGCCGAGATCGATCGACAGCGACACGCCTTTTTCCCGGGCCAGCGCCAGCAGTTCCGCCTTGCGGGCCGGATCGTCTTTCCAATCCTCGCCGACGAAGGGATAGATCAGCTGGCCGCCGATCAAGCTCTGCTGCATCAGCGTGCCCATGGTGTTGGCGACGCGGAAGCCGTTCTCCGGGGTCACGGCGCCGCCGCAGGCCAGGGCCGAATACCAGCCCATCGAATTGCCGGTGACGGCGACGATGTCGATCTTGGTCCGGTCGATGGCCAGGAAATCGGCCAGCGATGCGGCGAAGATCAGCGCCGAGGCATTGTCGCCGCGCGTGTGCGTCGCCATCGAGAAGGCGGAGGCGCCATCCAGCGCCGCCAGAGTCTCCTGGCCCATCTCGGCGCGCTGCCGGTCGAAGCCGGCGAACATGTCGCGCCGGTTGGCGTGATACCGGCCGAGATAGCCGAGTTCGCTCTTGTTATAGACGCCCCGCCCAGGGCAGATGACGACCGCTGTTTTCTTTGTCATTTCAGCTTCATCGCCGCCTGATAGATGGATTCGGCCGACGGCATGGTCGCGGCATAGGCCGGACCCGTGGCGATGAAACTGTCCTCGGACGCGATGCGGCTGACATTGCCGATGCCGCGCTCGTTGAACAACGTGACCAGCGCTTCCGACGGCCCGCCGGAGCGGCGGCATTCATCGACCACCAGGATGCGCTTGCAGCCCTCGACCGCCTTGATCAGCGAGTCTTCCGGCAGTGGCGCCAGCCAGCGCAGATCGATGATGCGGGTCTTCAGCCCGGCCGCATTGATGCGCGGTTCGGCCTGGCGCGACAAATAATAGCCATTGCCGAAGGTGACGATGGCCAGATCCGTGCCGGTGCCATGCACGCCGACTTCGCCGAACGGGATGGTCTCGCCGACCTTGGGATAGCGGGTCATCCAGCCGGCATCCTTGTCGGCGTGGAGGTCGCGCATCGGATAGAGGGCGATCGGTTCGAGGAACACCACCACCCGCTGCTCTTCGCGCGCCAGGCGGACGCATTCGCGCAGCATCCGCGCCCCATCGGCGCCGTTTGACGGCACCGCCAGGATCAGGCCGGGAATGTCGCGCAGCACGCCGACGGAATTGTCGTTGTGGAAATGGCCGCCGAAGCCCTTCTGATAGCCCAGCCCGGCGATGCGCAGCACCATCGGGTTGGTGTATTGGCCGTTCGAGAAGAAGGACAAAGTGGCCGCCTCGCCGCGGATCTGGTCCTCCGCATTGTGCAGATAGGCCAGGAACTGGATTTCCGGCATCGGCAGGAAGCCATTCTGGCCGAGGCCGATGGCGAGGCCGAGAATGGCCTGTTCGTCGAGCAGCGTGTCAATGACACGATCCGGGCCGAACAGGCTTTGCAGCTTCTGCGTCACGCCATAGACGCCGCCCTTGCGGCCGACATCCTCGCCCATCAGCGTGATCTCGCCATGGGTCAGCATCAGGTCGGTCATCGCCCAATTGAGGATGCGGCTCATCGGCTGCGGCTCGGCCAACGCTTTTTCATCGCCCAAACCCACGGCGGCGCGGGCTTCGGCGCTGGGGCCGTTCGACGGTTTGCAGGCGCGTTTGGGCGGGATCAGGCTGGCCATCACGCCGGCGGCGTCGGTCAGGCGCGGGCGCTTGACCGCTTCGGCGGCGATGCGGTCGGTGCGGGCCAGCGTGTCCTTGTAGATCGTCAGCGCTTCGTCGGGCGACAGGGCTCCGGCCTGGTCGAGCAGGCGCACGCTGTGCAGCAAAGGATCGTTGGCCTCTTCGGCCTCGACTTCTTCGCGCGCCATGTAGGTGGTCGGCAGATCGGCGCCGGCATGGCCGTACAGGCGCACGGTACGCACATGCAGGAAGGCCGGCTTGCGGCGGGTGCGCACATACTCGGCCGCTTCCTGCGCGACCCTGAAGGTCTCGTAGATATCGAGCCCGTCGCAGTGGAAATATTTCAGGCCGGGGCGATGCGCGAAGGAGGCGGCGATCCAGCCCTTCGGCGTCTTGGTCGAGATGCCGATGCCGTTATCCTCGCAGACGAACAGCAGCGGCATCGGCACGCTCTGATAGGACGTCCAGGCGGCGGTGTTGAAGGCGCCCTGGGCGGTCGAATGATTGGCCGAGGCGTCGCCGAACGAGCAATAGACGATGGCGTCGTCGGGCAGCTGTTTATGCTCGGGCGGGCGGCGCTTGGCCAGGCCCAGCGAATAGGCGGCGCCGACCGCCTTGGGCAGATGGCTGGCGATGGTCGAGGTCTGCGGCGGGATGTTCAGCGCCTTCGAGCCCAGCACCTTGTGGCGTCCGCCCGAGATCGGGTCCTCGCTCGACGCGGCGAAGGACAGCAGCATGTCCCAGGCGATGGTCTGACCGGGCACCTGGTCGGCGCGGGCGATCTGGAAGGCGGCGTCGCGGTAATGCAGGAAGGCCATGTCGGTCGGCCGCAGCGCGGCGGCGATCGCGGCCAGTCCCTCATGGCCCGACGAGCCGATGGTGTAGAAACCCTGCCCCGCCTTCTGCATGGCGCGGCTGGTGCGATCCAAAGCCCGGGACAGGCAGCCGGCTCGAAAGAGCGCGACTGCCTGCTCCCGGCCCAGCGGGCCCGCGGGAACTCGGCCTGCCGGGAAATCATGCGCTGCTACGCGGCGCAGGAAGTTCTCATGAACGATCTCAGCGCGATCCATTTTAGAAGAACGCCTGCAGCCCCGTGATGGCGCGCCCGAGGATCAGGGTGTGGACGTCGAACGTCCCTTCGTAGGTGTTGACCGTCTCCAGATTCATCGCATGGCGCATGACCTGGAATTCGGAATGGATGCCGTTGCCGCCGTGCATGTCGCGGGCCATGCGGGCGATGTCGAGCGCCTTGCCGCAATTGTTGCGCTTGATCAGCGAGATCATCTCGGGGGCGGCCTTGGCCTCGTCCATCAGGCGGCCGACGCGCAGACAGCCCTGCAGGCCGAAAGCGATGTCGGACATCATCTCGGCCAGCTTCTTCTGATAGAGCTGGGTCTGGGCCAGCGGGCGGTTGAACTGCTTGCGGTCGAGGCCGTATTGGCGGGCGGCGTGCCAGCAGAATTCGGCGGCACCCAAAACCCCCCAGCCGATGCCGTAGCGGGCGCGGTTGAGGCAGCCGAACGGCCCCTTCAAGCCCTCGACGTTGGGCAGCAGGTGCTCTTCGCCGACCTCGACCTCATCCATCACGATCTCGCCGGTGATCGAGGCGCGTAAGCTCAGCTTGCCTTCGATCTTGGGGGCGGACAGGCCCTTCATGCCCTTTTCCAGCACGAAGCCCTTGATCTTGCCGCCATGCGCCTCGGACTTGGCCCAGACGACGAAAATATCGGCCAGCGGCGAATTGGTGATCCACATCTTGCTGCCGGACAGCTTGTAGCCATTGGCGGTTTTGACGGCGCGGGTCTTCATCCCGGCCGGATCGGACCCGGCGTCGGGCTCGGTCAGGCCGAAGCAGCCGATCTTTTTGCCGCTGGCCAGGTCGGGCAGGTACTTCTTGCGCTGGTCCTCGGTGCCATAGGCATAGATCGGATACATCACCAGCGAGGACTGCACCGACATCATCGAGCGATAGCCCGAATCGACGCGCTCGACCTCGCGCGCCACCAGGCCATAGGCGACATAACCGGCGCCCAGCCCGCCATATTCCTCGGGGATGGTGACGCCCAGCAGGCCCATATCGCCCATCTCGGTGAAGATGGCGGGATCGGTGATCTCGTCATTGAAAGCCTTGATCACCCGCGGCTGCAATGCCTTCTGGGCATAAGTGCGGGCGGCGTCGCGCAACAGGCGCTCATCCTCGGTCAGCTGGTCTTCCAGGCGGAACGCATCCTCCCAGTCGAAGGGGGAGAGATCGGGCGCATCTTTGGGCTTCAGCTTGGACATTATGGTTCCTCGAAATCGATCCCGCATATTACGCCTTGTGGTCAGGGAAAATAACTCTATCCTTGCATGGATATATTCATGGAGAGCATAGATTGGCGACCCCGCGCCGCTTCCTCCCCTCGATCAGTTTGTTGACGGCCTTCGAATCCGTCTGCCGCACCGGCTCGACGGTGGCGGCGGCGCGCGACCTCGATCTGACCCAGGGCGTGGTCAGCCGCCTGGTGCAGACCTTGGAGGCGCAGCTCGGCGTCACTTTGTTCCTGCGCCGCAATCGCCGCCTGGTTCCGACCGAGGCCGCCTTGGCCTATGCGCGCGAAGTCGGCCGCGCGCTGGACGCGATCAGCCGCGGCTCGATGCGGGTGCGCTCCAGTACCGGCGGCGGAACCCTCTCATTGTCCGTGCTGCCGACTTTCGGCATGCGCTGGCTGGCGCCGCGGCTCAACCAGTTCCTGTCGGCCAATCCCGGCATCACCCTCAATCTCGGCACGCGCCTGCGGCCCTTCGACCTGGAGGAGGAGGGCTTCGACGCCGCCATCCATTACGGCGCGATGACCTGGCCCGGCGTGGGCTATCTGAAATTGTTCGATGAGAGATTGGTGGCGGCGTGCGCACCCGCTTTCCTGGCCGCCAATCCGGTAACCCGCGCGCAGGATCTGCTGGCGTTGCCGCTGCTGCAGCTGGAAACCCGGCCGATGGCCTGGGCGGCGTGGTTCGCCAAGCATGGCGTCTCCGAGCGGGCGCCGCTCGGCATGATGTTCGACCAGTTCGCCCAGATGATCCTGGCCGCGATCGACGGTCTGGGCATCGCCTTGCTGCCCGAATTCCTCGCCAAACCCGAACTGGCCGACGGACGGCTGGTCACCGTCTGGGGCGAGCCGGTGCTCAGCGAAGGAAGCTATTTCCTGGTCTGGCCCCAGGCGGGCGAGAAATACCCGCCGCTGGCGGCGTTCCGCGGCTGGCTGGCGGAAGAGGTCGGTGGGGCTTAGCGTCTTATGCCCGGGCAAATTAATCGAATGCCGCGGCGTTTGCGTGACTAGGAGTGCGACGCGCTCAGGAACGCCAGCAGGAACAGAAGGTAACTTACGAGCTTCATGATGGATCTCCGATCCGAGGGGCCGAAGCCCCTCGGTGGATTGTTTTGCTTACATCGAGCCGCCGCTGGCGAAGATCTGCTGGCCGCTGACCCAGCCGGCATCGTCCGAAGCCAGGAAGCTCACGATGGTGGCGATGTCGTTGGGCTGGCCGATACGGCCGAGCGGGGTGGTGCTGACCGCCCACTTCTCGAAATCGCCGCCGATGAAGCCCTTCGAGGTGGCGCCTTCGGTCTCGACCATGCCGGGATTGACGGTGTTGACGCGGATGCCCTTGGGGCCGAGTTCCTTCGACAGCGTGCCGGTAATGGCGTCGACCGCGCCCTTGGTGCCGTTATAGACGGCCATGCCGGGCGGGGTGATGCGCGACACCAGCGAGCCGATATTGACGATGCTGCCGCCCTGGGGCAGGTGCTTGGCGGCAGCCTGGCTGACCAGCAGCAGGCCCAGAACATTGATGTCGAAGATGTGGTGGTAATGCTCTTCGGTGATCTCTTCGAGCGGCTTCACGTCATAGACGCCGGCATTGTTCACCAGCACGTCGAGCTTGCCATAGGTCTTGATGGCGGCGTCGACGATGGCCTGGGCGTCCTTGGCCTCGGCGACGTTGCCGCCGACCGCGACGGCCTTGCCGCCGGCGGCGGTGATGGCGGCGACCACCTTGTCGGCACCTTCCCTGGAGGAGGCGTAATTGACGACGACGCTGGCGCCGTCGGCGGCCAGCGACTTGGCGATGGCGGCGCCGATTCCCTTCGAGGCGCCGGTGACGATAGCGACTTTGCCGGAAAGCTTGCTCATGGTGGTGGGTCCTTTTGCTGCGGCCGAAACCGCGTTGGTTCGATAGTTCGGTAATTTGGAACTATTGAACTCGACGTCAAGTGGCGTATATGAAAGAAATCATGAAGCCGATCTTTCACCCGCCGCTCGACGTGATCACCCTGGAGGGCATCTTCCATGCCTTGTCCGATCCCGCGCGCGCGGCGATCTTCGCCAACATTGCCTTCTCGGAATGCTCGCAGAGCTGTACGGCCTTTTCGCAGATCATCGACAGGACGATTCCCAAATCGACCCTGTCGCAGCATTTCAAGGCGTTGCGTGAGGCTGGACTGATCCGCTCGGAGCGGCGCGGCGTCGAGATGCATAATGTCTCGCGCTGCCCCGAAATCGAACAGCGTTTCCCCGGGCTGATCCCATCGATCCTGACCAATTATAAGAAGCAGCTTCAGGAAAAAGCTCTGGCGGCTAATTAAGCCGCGCCGGCCAGGGCGCGTTCCAGCCGTCCAGTTCCTCCAGCCGCCCGTGCCAGCGCCGCATATGGGGAAATTCCTCCAGTGGCAGATGCGCTTCTTTGGCATAGGGAAGGGCGATTCCCACCGAGAAATCGGCCAGGCTCGGCCGGTCGCCCAGCAGCCAGCGGCGCCCGTCGAGATGGTCGTTCAGCACGCGGGCATATTTGCGGAAATCCCGCTGCGCCTCCGCCACCGCGCTTTGATCGACGTCGCCCAGTCCGAAGCGGGGGCGGACGACATATTCGAAATAAAGCGATCCCCCGGCGCGGGTGAAATGCTGGGAATTCCAGCTGAACCATCTGACCAGCTCGACCTGCTTCTCGCGGCTGTCCGGCAGCAGCTCGGAGCCGGTGGCCAGGGCCAGCTCGTAAAGGATGGCGTCGGATTCCCACACCACCTTGTCGCCCCGGGTCAGCACCGGCACCTTGGCGTTGGGATTGAGGGTCAGATAGGCCGGCAGCACATGCTCGCCTTTTTCCAGATCGACATAGATGAAATCGACCGGCGCCTTGAGATAAAGCGCGGCAGCGCAGACTTTGCGCGGCATCAGGGTATCGCAATAGAACAGCTTCATTTCGTCGTTCCGCTCCATCGTTATATGTTGATATCAACTTAACGGCAGCCGCGAGTCAAGCGCAGGGAATAAAAGCGCGCGCCTATCGTCCCTGATTCGGGCCGGGAAAAAGGGCAAAGATGCATAGAGGCGAGCAATATCACCGTTTCATCAGCGCCTCGCCGCGCGATCGGCGGACGCGTGACCGGTTCCTGCGCATGGCGCTCGGCCTGGTCGCGCCGGGCAGCCGCATTCTCGATTTCGGCGCGGGAACGGGAATCGACGCCCGCCGATATGCGGCCGCCGGGCATGTCGCCTGGGTCCATGAACCGGACCCTGTCCAGCGCGCTTATCTCGCCGAACATTGCCGGGACGAAATCAGCGCCGGCACCATCATTCCCACCGAATTCCCGCCGAGCGGAAAGATCGACGCGATCACCGCCAATTTCGCCGTCCTCAATCTGGTTCCCGATCAGGCGGCGCTGTTCCAATCCTTCGCGCACATCCTGGAAGAAGGCGGCTTCGTCCTCGCCAGCCTGCTGAACCCCTATTATCTGGGCGACGCCCGCTATGGCTGGTGGCGCGCCAATCTCGTCACGCTGCTGCGCGAAGGCCGTTACGCGATCGACAGCGCCAGCGGCATCGTCCGCTATGCGCCGAGGTCGGTGGCACGAGCCGCCGCGCCTCATTTCCGGTTGGAGAAAACCCTCCCGCCGGGGCCTGCATCGTGGATGCGGCAATATGCGTTTCTGCTGTTGCGGCGGATTTGAGATGCTGCCCGAACGGCTCATTCCCTTTATTCGCCCGGTGCCGCAATGGACGGCGGTCGCCATCGCCCCGCCGCAGCGCTCGGTCACCGTCCATCTGTCCTGGGAGGGCGGATCACGGGATGTCACCGACGATCACGCCGTCGCGTCGCTCAGGCCGCTGACCATCGCCACGGGCACCGATGCAGGCGCTGCCGCAACGCTCGATTACCGCGAAGACGGACGCAGTCTCGGCAGCCTGCGCCTGGTGAAATCGGGCACTCTTTCGTCGCTGTCGCTCTATCGCGTCGAGGCCGGCGGGCATCGCTGCCTGCCCTGGCCATGGCGTGCCTGGAACGGGCGGCTGCACAGCCGAGCGGCACGGCGCAGCAAGGGGGACCATAATTTCCGCATGGACCCGGCGGCGCTCCAGCATTTGATGGTCTGCTACATCGATCCCCGCCCGGTCGTTCTCGTCTCGGTGAGCGGTCCCGGCCATTTCAACATTTTCCCGATGGACCTGATCGGATCGGTCGGCGGGCATTTTACCCTCGCTCTGCGCAGCACCAACATCTCGATTCCGCTCCTGCGGGAGGGAGCCCGGGTGGCGCTCTCCTGTCTGCCCGCGGGCATGAAAGCCGCCGCCTACGATTTGGGGCGGCATCACAAGGCGCCGCTGGAAGACCCCGCGTCGCTGCCTTTCGCCACCCGTCCGTCGTCCGGCCTGGGCGTTCCCGCCGTGGGGGCGGCGTTGCGTCTGCGCGAACTGGCCATTCGGCAGGCGGAGGAGATCGGATCGCATATTTTCTTCGTCGCCGACATCCTATCCGACGAACGGATCGCCGACGGGAAACAGCTCCACCACGTCTCGGGTATCTATCAGGCCTTTCGCCGCCGGCGGGGCGCGGCTCTGCCCGAAGCATGACCGGCCTTCCGACGAAATCCCTGCGCTCGGCGTGGGACTTCTTTCTCGATTTCTGCAACGACGCGCGGGGTCTGGGCGCCCAGGCCGCTATGCTGATCGGGCTCGGCGCGGTGCTGGAAGGGGTCGGGCTGACGCTGCTGATCCCCATGCTCGGGGTCGTGACCGAGACCGGCGTTTCGTCCAACTGGATCGTTTCTCATCTGCCGGCCATCCCGGGCGTCGAGGGCCGCGTCGGCAGGCTGACGGTGCTGCTGGCCTGCTTCGCGGTCCTGATATCGGTGCGCGCCCTGGTTTTGTGGCGCCGCGACGTCCTGTTGGCGGAGCTGCGGGTCGGTTTCGTCGAGCGGCAGCGGCGCCGGCTGGTCGAGCGCCTGGTGGCGGCGCCCTGGACCACCCTGTCGCGCATGAAGCAGGCGCGGATCAATCATCTGCTCGGCAATGACGTCGTGCTGACCGGCACCTGCGTCCATTTTCTTCTGCAGGGCGGCGTTTCGCTCTGCATGCTGGCGATGCAGTGGGGTCTGGCCTTTCTGCTGTCGCCCTATTTGGCGGCGCTGATCGGCGGGATGCTGGCGGTGGCGAGCCTGGGCCTGCTGCCGCAATTGGCCAAATCGCGCGAGCTGGGCAAGGAATCGGCCGAGGCCTATCTGCATCTGTCGACCAGCGGCGCGGAATTTCTCGGCGGGCTGAAGCTGGCGATGAGCCAGAACCTGCAAGTCCGCTTCGCCGAGGAATTCAATGCCACCTTGCGCCGGCTCGCCGGCCGGCAGGTGGCGTTCACGCGGGCGCAGAGCCGGGCGCAGCTGGCCTTCACGACCCTGGCGTCGCTGGCGGGTGCCGCGGCGATCCTGGCGGGAGTGGCATTGCTCGATGTTCCGCCGCCGCTGCTGATCGTGTTCGTGCTGCTGCTGGCGCGGATGAGCGCGCCGGCGGCGCAATTGCAGCAGGGCGCCCAGCAATTCGCCAATTTCCTGCCCTCCTACGAAAAGATCAAAGCGCTGGAGACCGAGCTAGGCGAAGCCGGCGCGCTTGTCGCCGCGGCGGATCTGCCGGCCGGGGGGACGCTGCGCTTCGACAAGGTGACCTATCGTCATGCCGAGGGAGACAAGGGCGTCCGCGAGCTCGATCTCGCCTTGGAACCCGGCGAGTTCATCGGCATCACCGGCGCCTCGGGCGCGGGCAAGACCACCTTCGCCGATCTCGCGGTCGGACTGCTGGAGCCGCACTCGGGCGCGATTTCGCTGGGCGGGCGGCCGATGACCGAAGGCCTGCGCGCACGCTGGCGCTCGGTGGTTGCCTATGCGCCGCAGGAAGCCTTCCTGTTCCACGACACCATCCGCAACAATTTCCTCTGGGCCGATCCGGCGGCGGGCGAAGAGGAGATGGCCGAGGTTCTGCGCATTGCCGGGGCTGGGGAGTTTATTGCCGCGCTCGATAAAGTGGTCGGGGATAAGGGGGCTCTTCTGTCGGGGGGCGAGCGTCAGCGATTGACCCTGGCCCGGGCTTTGCTGCGCAAGGCGCCGCTGCTGATCCTCGACGAGACCACCAGCGCCATCGACGTGCCGACCGAGCGGGCGGTGCTGGAAAGACTGGCGGCGCTGCCCTGGCGTCCGGCCATCCTGCTGATCGCGCACCGCGCCGAAAGCCTGGCGCTGTGCGATCGCATCATCGAGTTCGCCGAGGGGCGGATCGTCTCAGATCGTCGTAAAGAGCCCGCAATGTCCGCGCGGTGAGATCGGCATCGACCGCCAGCGCGGCTTTCTGCGCGGCATGGGCCAGACGCAGCCTCGCATCCTCGTCGCCGGCCAGGCCGGCGATGGCATCGGCCAAGGCCGCATGATCGCCCACCGCCACCGCCCTCGCCGCCTCCGGCGCCCAGTCGGCGATGTGGCCGACGGCGGTTCCCGCCGTTGGAACACCGGCCACCGCGGCTTCCTGGACGACCAGCGGACCGCCCTCATGGAGCGAGCTGATCACCAAGAGATCCGCCGCCTCGAAAAATCCGCGCTGCCCGGCATGGGTCTGCATGCCGTGGAAAGTCACCACATCGTTCAGGCCCAGCTCGGCGCAGCGTCTCTGCACCGCGCCGCCCAGCGTGTCGCCGCCGATGCAATCGAGAGTGAAAGCGACCCGGCGATTTTTCAGCGCGCGCATCGCCAGCAGCAGAGTCTCCTGATCCTTGACCAGATTGAGGCTGGCCGGGTGCAGCAGGCGCAGAGGCTTTCCGGGCTCGCGGCGGCGCGGCGCCAGCGGCGGCCAGCGATCCAGCGCGACGCCATAGGGCAGATGGGTGGCGGTGACGCCGAAGCCGGCGGCGCGCTGGGCGACCCAGTTGCTTTCCGCGATCACCCGGTCCGCGCCGGCCAGAGCGAAGTGGGTCCAGAGCCGCCAGAACCAGCTGCGCTGGCCGCCATAGCCGATTTCCGGCAGGGCGGTCAGTTCGCTGCCCGGCACGGTCAGCACGGCGGGCAGGCCGGTCAGCTTGGCGAAAGCGGCCGAGACCACGCCGGGTCCGGTCGCCCAGAAGCCATGCACCACGTCGAACGGCGCCTTGCGGTGCTCGGCGACCAGGTCGGAGAAGGCACGCAACTGGCGGGGCCGCGCGCCGGCATTGTGAACGGTGGCGCCCAGCAGCGGCCAGCGCGCCGGCCGCGGTTCCTGATTGAGGGCGAAGATATGCAGCTCGTCGCCGCCCGCCACCAGCCGCTCGATCAGCCACAGCAGGCAGGGGATGACGCGCTTGTCGCCGCTGCGGTCGACGCCGCCGGGCAGCACGAAGGCGATCTTCATGCCAGGCTCCGATAGGCGGACAGCAGCCGTTCGCCGACCGCGTCGAAGGAGAGGTGGCGCTGGAAATGGCGGATCACGCCGTCGCGCCGCTCCGCCGCCGGCTGGTTCGCCACCGTGACCAGTCCGCGGGCGAAGGCCTCCGCATCCCCGACCGGCGCCAGGGCCCCGACCGTGCCATTGCCGGTCAGCGCCCGGAACGGCGGAATATCGCTGACCACCGGCGCGGCGCCGCAAGCCATCGCTTCGAGCAGCGAAAAGCCGGCCCCCTCGGCATGGCTGCAAGCCAGGAAGAGGTCGGCGGCGCGGCACAGGGTTTCGATCTCCCGGTGCGGTTTCGGCCCCAGCAGATAGACGCGCCCGGACAGGCTCGGCGAAGCGGCGATGCGTTTGCGAATTTCGGCCAGCAGGTCGCTTTCGTGGAAGCAGCACCATAAGCGCAGTCCGGGCAGGCTGGCGGCGGCGCGTTCGATGGCGGCCAAGGCGGTCAGCGGGTCCTTGCCGGGGATCAGGCGCCCGACCCACAGCACGGCGGGATCGCCGAAAATGCCGCACGCCACCCTGGCCTGGCCGCGGTCGCCGGGGGTGAAGCGGGTCGAGGATTCCGGCACCGAGAAAACAGGCAGGCCGTTCCGCAGGCTGCCATTGCCGAGAAAGGGGGCGGCCTGGTCGGCATGGGTGAAAGCGGCGCCGGCGACGCGGCGCAATCCCCAGCCCCGGCGCCAGGAACGCCAATCGGCCACGGAACCATGGTCCTGGGCCAGCACCGGCACGCCCAGCCGGCACAGGCGCCGCGTCTGCCAGGCGAATTCCAAACCGTGCACATGGATGATTTCGGGCCGCGAGGCCGCGACTGTCCGGGTCTGCCGCTTCGGCGAGAAGAGAAAGCGCACGCCGCCGAGGGTCAGCTCGGCGTCGCGATGGAACGGCTGCACGACGGTGACCTCGGCGCCGGCGCGTCCGGTCGCCAGGGCGACGTCCTGCAATGTCGGCCATGCCTCCAGCAGCGCCTCGGGCGTCGGCTTGCCGGGCGGGCGGACGAGACTGACCTGGGTTACCCGCACCGCTCAGCTCTCCAGGTCGGGGATCTCGCTCATGCGATCGCTCCAGGCCTGTTCGATCCTCAGGCGCATGCCGTCCCACATGCTGTGCGATTCGCGGGTCGAGCGGGTCCAGGCGCCCTTGAGATGATCGGTCTCGTTGAAGCGGCGGATCTTGCGGTTGGCCTCGAAATCCTCGAGCGCCCGCCCGGCGAAGCTGGACAGCAGCCATTCGCCGCTCCGCTTCAGGGCCGGCGACAGGGCGGCCAGATCGACGCTGTTGGGCGGCGGTCCCTCGGCATTGGGCAGCCAGGCGGCGGTCCAGTCATTGGCGGCGCGTACCGCCTCATAGACCGCCCGGCCATGCAGGGGGATCATCTGGCTCAGCTCCTGCGCGTCATAGAGGGTGCGCCGGGTCAGGGTCAGCGCGGCCGAGGACAGGAAGGTGTTGGGGCAGAATAGGCCGCGCCGCAGCTTGTCGTCGAGCAGGGCCAGGAACCGGCACAAGGCGCGGGTGCGCCACAGGGTGCCGGATTCGGTGACCAGCAGGAAATCGATGTCGCCATCCTTGGGGAAATTGCCGGCGGCCAGCGAACCGGTCATCGCCACCATCCGCACATTGGGCAGCATGGCCAGGAAGCGGGCGAAGCGCCGCGCCGTCGGCCATTGCGCCTCGGACAAAGCGCGCCGCTCGCGGCGGATGGCGAAGCTTTCGCCGCGCCCCTTCAGGCACCAGAACTCGCCGTCGCTTTCGAGATTCGCGTCGAGGAAGGCGCTGCAGGACAAAGCGTCGCGCACCTCGTCTTCGCCGCAGCGTACATTGTGCAGATAGCGATGGATTTCCGCCGCCGTGACGGGAAAGCGGAACATGTCGCGATAGGCCACCGTCGAATAGATGGCCCGGTCCAGGGCGGTCGCCCGCGCTCTCACATGCATGACGTCACCAGGCCGGGCGTGACCGCCCGGTCCCAGGCGCGTTCCGACAGCCGGGGGGCCAGCTGATCCCGCACGAATGCGCTGCCCTGCCGCGCCGCCAGAGCCCATAGGGCGGCATGGGCGGCGGGATCGGTCAGCAGCGCGTCCCAATGATCGACGCATCGCAGCAGCGGATAGCCCTCGATGCCCAGGCCTTCGAAGGCGATCTCGTTGCCCAGCACCGGGCAGCCCCAGGCCCAGGCCTCGGCGACCTTGGTCTTGATGCCGCCGGCCACCGTGGCCGGCACCAGAGCGATGCTGCCGGGCCGGTAGACCTCGGCCAGATCCTCGACGAAGCCATGCCAGACCACGCCGGGCACGTCGATCGCGGGGCGGCCCTGGCGGCCATAGATATGCAATTCCGTGGCGGGTTTCAGGCGGCGCCAGACGGCCAGCAGGGCATCGATCGCCGTACGGTTCTGCAGCTGGCGGTCGCTGCCGATGAAGACGAAGCGCAGGGTCTCGGCCGCGGCCCACGACGGCGCTTCCAACGGCACCGGCGGCGGGATCGAGATCACGGTCGCATGGTTGCGCGCCTGCAGCATTTTCTGCTCGACCGGCGACAGCAGCACGGTGAGGTCGGAATTTCGCACCACCTCATCCTCGGCGGCGGGGAGGGTGGCGGCCTCGTAGGCGGTGATCAGCCGGGCCAGCGGCGACTCGATCAGAAAGCGCAGCCAGCGCGGCATCTGCGGTCCGACATGGCCGGACAGGAAGGGCATGCCGTTGCGGGCGAGGAAGGCGGCGCGGCGCGACATCAGATCGTCGAAATCGGTCACCACATGGATGTCGGGCGCCGCACGCCGCAGGGCGCGCAGCAGCACCTGGCAGCGCACGGTGTCGAGATAGACCGCGTCATAACGGTGCCGGGCGATGTGCTCGGCCAGCTTGCGCGCCTCCGAGGGCGACGCGTAGAGCAGGCATTGCAGCGGCAGAGGCCGCAACCGCAGCAGGCTCAGGCCCCAATTCAGCGCGGCGCCGGCGGCGTCCCGCAGGGTCTTGGTCTGCATCACCGACCGCAGCGGCACGATGTCCACGCGGTTATGGCGGCGCAGCGAGCGGATGACCGGCCCGAGGATCTGGGTGCGGCCATTCAGCTGGCTCAGATCCCGCGTCGAGACGAAGGCAATGCGTTGATGCGGCAGGGAAGTAGCGTTCATGTGTCCGTCCTGACCACAAGGTTCAGGGTTTAGACGGTGTGAACGCTCTCTCTATTCCCTTGGTTCATCGCGAAACAGAGCGCCAGCGGAATCCACAGCCCGGCATCGACGAAGCTGTCCTGGTTGAGGAAGGAGAATCCCAGCGCCACCGCGCTCATCAGGCGGAAATAGCCATGGAAGGAATCCTGCGGCTTGCCCTGGAAAATCTGGCGCAGGAAGAACAGGCCGAACAGGGCGAAGCCGACCAGCCCGGTCTCGGACAGCAGGCGCAGGATCATGTTCTTGGCGTTGCCCTTTTCCGGCGAATTGGGGTCGAGCCAGCCGACGCCTTCCTTGGCGCCCTGGAACAGCTGGGTGGCGAAGGCCCAATCGGGGGCGTATTCGGCGAAATAGCGATAATTATTGCCCAGCGAGACGCCGAACAGCGGATGGTCGAACCAGGTCAAAGCGGCGGCTTCGGCGGCGGCGGCACGTCCGGCCAGGGTCAGCGCGTCGGTCACCGCACTGGTTGGATCGGCGGCGGCGGACAGGTCGGCGGAGCCGGTGACGGCGGCGATCGGATCGGTGACGTAGGATGCGCCGGCGCCCGAGCCGAAACCGCTCAGCACCGCGATTCCGCCGCCGCCGCCCAGCAGCACGGCCAGGAAGAGGCCGGCCACCATCAGGCGCCCGCGCAGCGCGGCCAGGAATCCGCCCAGCATCAGCATGGCGACCATGGCGGCCAGCCCGAAGCGCGAGCCGGAAAACAGCATGCCGGATACAGCGATGGTGAAACCCAGGGCGAGCGGCATGCCGATCCGGTTCTGGCGCGATAGCGTGCCGGCAACCAGGGCCGGCATCAGCAGAACGATGATCTGGGTAGCCAGCCACGAAGGTTCGAAGGTCATGCCCTGGGCGCGGGTGACCAGCCCGTCATAATGCACCGCGAACAGATCGGTGATCAGCTGCACCGCGCGCAGCAATTCGCCGCCCTGGATCATCGCCACCACCTGCAGCCCGGCCAGGGCGATCGAGGCGGTCATGCCGATGAACAGAAAGCGCAGCGTCTCGCCGATATCCCGGGCGGTGCGGATCTGCAGCCGCGCGACCAGGTAAAAGATCAGCCCGGCGGCCCAGGTCAGCAGGGCGCGCACCAGGCTTTCCACCGGCGTCTGGCCCTTGAAAGCCTCGTCCCCGGTCGCCGAAACCACCAGCAGGCCGCCCACCGCCGCATAAAGGGTGAACAGGCCGAGCAGCGCGAAGCCGCGTCCGGCCAGGCGCGGCCGCTGGCCGAGAATGGTCATGCGGAACAGGCCGAGCAGCAGCAGCAGCACGGCGGGGATGATGGCCAGCGGACGGGCCAGCGTGCCGTTGCCGAACGGCAGGGCCGGAGTCGCCGAGACCGGCACGAACAGCAGCGTGCAGCGCCACAGGATGCGGTCGAGGCGTTCCATCACGAGGCCGCCAGGATCTGGTTGCCGGGCAGGCGCAGCCGCAGGACCGATTGGAATCCCACCCCGGCGCGCAGCGCTCCGGCCAGCAGGGCCGACAGGCAGGCGCCGGTGACGCCGTAATTCCAGGTGAGCCAGCTGCCCGCCGTCAGGCCGAACAGGGCCGGATAAAGCTGCATGCGGAACACCGAGCCGCTGGCGCGGTAGCCGCGCAGCACGGCGCCGAAGACGAAGGCGGCCAGGATGCAGACATAGGCGGCGACCAGCAGCCTCAGATCGGCGGCGTGCTCGGCATAGGGCGTCGCCGCGCCATAGAACAGCCGCGCCGCGCGTTCGGGAAAGGCCAGGATCAGCAGGAAGGGCGGCGCGATCAGGCTGCCGCACAAAAGACCGCGATGCCCCATCAGCCGCAGCAATCCGGCGAAGGTCAGATGGGGTTGGGCGCGGGCCACTTCGGGCACCAGCAGATTCTCGACGCCGAAGATCACCGGATTGGCGATGGCGACGATGTTGGTCAGCGCGACCAGCAGGGCGGCGCCGCCCGGATCGCCGCGCCAGGCCAGCAGCCACAGGAACCATTGCACCGACAAAGCGGCCAGCAGATTGGCGCCCAGCACCGGGGCGGCCAGTTTCCAATGGCCGGCCAGCTCGGCCTTGAGGCCGCGCAGGGCCGGACCGGCGCCCTTGACGAAGGTGCCGAGGAACGGCGCGAGGCCGGCCAGCGACGCGGCGGCGATCAGCAGGAAGGCTCCCTCTACCCCGATCGAGCCGGTCAGTGCCAGCAGGGCGGCGGCGGGGCCGATATAGCGGATCACGTCGGTGACGATGGCGGCGCGATAGTCGGCGCGGGCCAGGGCGGCGCGGCGCGCGACTTCCTGCAGCTGCCAGGCCAGCAGGGCGGCGAAGGCCAGCGGGGCCAAGCGCAGATCGCCGACACTGGCCAGTCCGCCGGCCAGGACCGGCGCGCAAGCCAGCGCGGCCAGCGGCGTCAGCAGCATCGCCACCGCCAGCAGGCGCGGCGTCTCGGCGGGCGCGGCGGCGGCGTTCTTGACCGACAGCGGATAGCTGACCAGGGCCTGATGCAGGTTGTTGAAGAACAGGATGAAGGACAGGGCGACCGAGAACAGCCCGTAACCGGCAGCCGGCAGGCTGCGCGCCAGGATCACATTCAGAGCAAAGTTGCCCAAGCTGACGATCGCTTGATCGGCAACCGCGCCAATCAGGCCTCTGTCCAGTCTCTTCACCGGTCCGTCCAATACTATTGAGAACGCCCTAATTGTGGTCGGTTCCAGCAGTATCTGGGAAGCATTTAATTTTTTCGACTTGGCGGAATATCTGGGGTTTTCACGGCGTCCCACCGGAAGTCTTTCTGCATGGGAGTGCGACCGGTGGGAGTGAATTCCACAGATTTGGCCTGGACGGCCGGCAATGACCAGGACCGGCTTTCGCAATTCCTTGCGCGGATGCGGCGAAACTGGCTGGCGGCGGGCATTACCGTCCTGTTGTGCGGCGGCGGCGCGGTCGGTTTGGCCTATGCCCTGCCGTCTTATTGGCGCATCGAAATCACCGTGATGCCGGTCAAGCCGAGCGCCGGACTGGGCAATCTCGATCTCAGCGGAATTTCCGGCCTGCTGGGCGGCGGCCTGGCCGGCGCCGCCTCGTCGCTGCTGGGCGGGCGGAGCGGCTCGGGCAATCAGGACGAGGCGCTGGCCGTTCTCGCCTCGCGTGAGCTGTTCGACACCTATGCGACCAAGGAAAACCTGCTGCCGCTGCTGTTCGACAGCAAATGGGACAAGGACGCCAACCGCTGGAAAGTCAGCGGCGACCGCGTTCCCACCCTGCGCACCGGCTACAAGCTGTTCAGCCGCCAGATCCGCGACATCACGCTGGATCGCCGCACCGGCATCGTCACCATGGCGCTGACCTGGAAGGACCGCGATGCGGCGGTGAAATGGTCGCGCGACCTGATCGCTCTGACCAACGAGCAGATGCGCCAGCACGCCTTGGCCGAATCCAAGGAAAACATGGCCTATCTGCAGACCGCGATCGCCAAGGCGCAGTCCGGCGGGGTGAGCAACACCCTCAGCACCGCCCTCGCCAATGCCTATGAACGCGCGCTGCAAAGCTACATGTATGCCAGCGGCCAGACCGATTACGCCTTCCGCATCATCGATCCGCCGACCCGGCCCGACAAGGGCGAGCGGGTGTTCCCCAAGCGCAGCGTGTTTCTGGCGCTCGGGCTGCTGCTCGGCCTGCTGCTGTCGGTGCCGGTGGTGCAGATCCGCGACCGGATGAAGCGGTCATGAGCACCATCGTCATCGATCTCGACGGCACGCTGACCATCCCGGGCAGCGGCGAGGACTATGCCAGCCTGCAGCCCAATCCGGCGGTGGTGGCGCAGCTGCGGCGCTATGCCGGCTTAGGCTACCGCATCGCGGTGATGACCTCGCGCAATATGCGCAGCTTCGAGAATTCGATCGGACGCATCAATGCCCATACCCTGCCGATCGCCATCGACTGGCTGCGGAAGCACGAAATTCCCTTCGACGAGATCCATGTCGGCAAGCCCTGGTGCGGCCTGGCCGGATTCTATGTCGACGACCGCGCCATCCGTCCCTCGGAATTCGTCGCGATGGAGCCCGAAGCGGTGCAGGCGCTGCTGGCTGCGGAGGCATCATGAGCAACGAATTTGATCGCTATGGGCTCGCATTAAGAACTCTCGGCTTGTTCAAATTCGGTGCAGGCGTGCGACTGCACGCCCGCGCTGCCGACAGCCGTTGTTACACAGGCAACATAGCTTGGCGCGGTAGCCCAGGGCGCCTTAGCGCCCGCCCGGCGCTTGAGGGGCATACAAATTGAGCGTCGCTATCATCGCTTCGGCTGCTTACGTGAATGCCGAAATGGCGGCCGAATTCGGCCCCTTGCCGCCCGCTTTCCTGCCGGTCGGGAACGCGCGTCTGTTCCGTCTGCAGGCTGAATTGCTGCGCAACATAGCCGATCATATCGTGCTGACGTTGCCGCAATCCTTCGAGCCCTCGGAGCATGACCGCCGCCTGCTGGCCGAGCTTTGCATCGAGACCCTGTTTATTCCCGACGGGCTGCCGCTGGCCGAATCGCTGATGCTGGCCGCGATTCACAGCCTGACCGGCGACGAATCCCTGACCATCCTGCATGGCGACACGCTGTTCCTCGGCTTGACGGATTTTCCGCTCGACGCCTTGTCGGCGCATCGCGGCGAGCATCCCTATCCCTGGGCCGCCGTGCGCGGCGGTTCGCCGATGAGTCTCGCGCCGGCGGAAGACGGCGACCGCGATCTGGTCAGCGGTTTGTTCCGCTTCTCGCACGGGGTGCTTTTGCTGAAATGCCTGGCGGCGCATAAGGCCGATTTCCTCGCCGCGCTCAATGCCTATGCCGCGCAAAAACCCGGCTTCCGCGCCGTCGAGCAGGAAGGGCAATGGCTCGATCTCGGCCATCTCAACACCTATTACGATTCCCGCCGGGCGCTCACCACCGAGCGCGCCTTCAACAGCTTGACCATCACCAAGGATTCGGTCTGCAAGACCAGCAGCCAGCCCGACAAGATCGAGGCTGAAGCAGCGTGGTACGAGGCCTTGCCGGCCGGTCTGCGCGGCCATGTGCCGGCCTATCTCGGCCGCGTCGAGCCGGGCGCCAACCGCCCCGGTTATTCGCTGGCGTACGAATATCTTTGCCCGCTGTCCGACCTCTATGTGTTCGGCGCCTTCGCCCCCGCCATGTGGCGCCGCATCCTGTCGGCCTGCGGCGAGACGCTGGCGCTGATGCGCAGCTGGAAACCGGACTCGGTCGAGGCCGGCTGGTTCGCCCACCTTTATGAAGGCAAGGCGATCGAGCGTTACCGCGCTTTCGCCCGCGACGCCGGTTTCGATCCGGCCCGGGGCTGGACCGTCAATGGCCGCAGCTTCCCTTCGCCGCTGGCGCTGATCGGAGAGCTGTCGCAGCGCATCGGCGAGCCCGGCGAAGAGGATGCCGGCGTGCTGCATGGCGATTTCTGCTTCTCCAACATCCTGTTCGATTTCCGCCGCGGCGGTCTGAAGATGATCGATCCGCGCGGCTATGCCGAGCCGGGACGGCCGGGCATCTATGGAGACACGCGCTACGATCTCGGCAAGCTGCATCATTCGGTGGTCGGGCGGTACGATTTCATCGTCGCCGGCTATTACCAGCTGGAGCGCCCGGCGCCCGGCGCGCTGGAATTCCGCCTCGCCCAGGGCGCCGCGCAGGATGCCGTCGAAGCGCAGTTCCGCGAGGTGATCTGCCACGGCGACGGCGAACGCGAACGCCTGGCCGCCGCCATCTCGGTGCTGCTGTTCTTCTCGATGCTGCCGCTGCATGCCGAGAACCGCGATCGGCAATGGGCGTTCCTGGCCAATGGTTATCGCCTCTATGACCGCTATTTCGGCGGGGCGGCGTGATGTTCGTCATTCCGATGGCGGGCGAGAGCCGCCGCTTCCGCGAGGCCGGATTCACCGATCCGAAATACCGCCTGACGGCGCATGGCGCGCCGGTGTTCGATCACGCGGTCAACAGCTTCGCCGCCTATTTCGCCACCGACGCTTTCCTCTTCGTGGTGCGCGGCGCCGAGACCGAGGATTTCGTGGCGCGGCGCTGCGAGGCGCTTGGCATCGCTCAGGCCTCCATCGTGCGGCTCGACCGCCTGACCGTGGGGCAGGCGGAAACGGTATTGCTCGGACTCGACGGGGCGAGTGTCGATGACGGCGAATCGATCGCCATCTTCAATATCGACACCTTCCGGCCCGCCTATCGCAAGCCGCCGCACGTGAAGGACCCGGGCGTCGCCGGCTATCTCGAAGTATTTCGCGGCGGCGGCGAGGGCTGGTCGTTCGTCGCCCCCGATCCGGCCCGCGCGGGTGCCGTGGCCGAGGTGGCCGAGAAGAAGGCGATCTCGGATCTGTGCTGCACCGGCCTCTATCATTTCCGCCGCGCCGGCGATTTCCGCTGGGCCTATCGCAATCCGGCCTTGCCGAAAAGCGAGGCCGAACGGCGCGAGCGCTATGTGGCGCCGCTCTATAATTCGCTGATCGAATGCGGCTTCACCATCGGCCTGCAGATGATCGATCCGTCCGAGGTGATCTTCTGCGGCACGCCCGACGAATATGCCCGGGTGCTGGCCTCGGCCGAGATCGGCAGAAGGCTGGCGTCATGAAGAACCGCATCGCCATCCTGGTGCCGACCTTCAATAGCGGCAAGCTGCTCGCCGAGACGGTGGCGTCGCCGGCCCGCGCCGGATTGCCGCCGGACTCCTACGCCATCCTGGTGTCGGACAATGCCTCGACCGACGGCAGCACCGCTGCCTTGGGCGAGCACGACGCCCAAGGTGCGCCGATCATCCTGTGCCGCAACGAAACCAATCTCGGCCGCGTCGCCAATTGGAACTGCGCCATCGCCGCCGCCGAAGTGCGCGGCTTCTCGCATGCGCTGTTCCTGATGGCGGGCGATTATCTGGCCGATGTCTCGGTGATCGCCCTGCGCGAGCTGATGATCCGCTCGGATGCGAGCTTAGGCATCGCGCCCTACAGCATCGTCGACGACTCGCTTACGCCGCTGCGGGTGGCGCGGCGCATCCGCTGGCAGGGCGGCGCCATCGGCTACCGGAATTTCGCGCAGCAATCGCTGGCGTTCGGCGCGCTGCTGTATGGACCGCTCGGGGCCAATCTCTATCGCCTGGGCGAGAAGACTCCGCTGCGGTTCGATCCGTCCGACGAAACCCATACCGACCAGATGGCGACCGCCGCGTTCGCGCAGCAGAACGCCGCCAGCATCGTCTATCACGACTGGCCGCTGTCCTGCTGGCGCCAGCGTGCCGGGCGGTTCCATGCCGGCATGGACGAGCAGGCCCGCCTGATCGGCGATCTGCGGGTGATCGAAGCCGCTTGCCGCGCGGCGAAAGTGGCGCCGGACTATACCCGCATCCGGAGCAGCCTGTTGCTGCGCGGCCTTTTTCACAATCGCGGCCGCCTTCGCGCGGCCTGGACCCAATCCAAGACTCTGACGCAAGGCGCGCCGCCATCCCTTCCGTGGCTGGCGACGCTGCCCTGGCGTCAGGCGCTGTTCAAGACCCCCTGGCGGGTGGAGGCCCGATAAGATGATGCGTAAGAAATTATTCCTGCTGGCGACGATCGCCAGCCTCGCCGCGACGGCCCAACCGGTGGCGGCCCAAGGCCTCTCGCAGCTGCTCGGCGGCGGTGGCGGCAGCGGCGACCTGACCGGCGACATCTTCCGCGTGCTGCAGCAGCGCCTGACCGGCCAGCAGAGCGTGCCGTCTTTGGCGCCGGAAGTGTCGGTGCAGAATCCGATGACCTATCCGCAGAGCAACGGCCAGCGCTCGGTGGTGTCGACCGCCTCGCTGTCGCCGATCGAGCGGCTGATGAGCGCCCGCGCCGGCGTGCCGGTCCGCCAGTTCGGCTATGACGTGTTCGGCCGCGGCGCCCCGGTGGTGGTGCGCCAGAGCGGTTCGCTGCGCGACGACTACGTGCTGGGCGAGGGCGACGAGATCGTGCTGACCTTGCATGGCCAGCAGAATTCCAGCTTCCGCACCAAGATCGACCGCGACGGCCGGGCGGTGCTGCCGTCCTTGCCGCCGATCGCGGCGGCGGGGCGCTATTTCGGCGAATTCCGCTCCGATCTCGAAGCGGCGGCGCGTCAGGCGATGACCGGCACCGAGGCGATCGTCTCGGTCGGCACGGTGCGGCAGATCTCGGTGCGGGTGGCCGGCGAGGTCAATTCCCCCGGCCTGATCAGCGTGTCGGGCCTGGCCACCGCGCTGGACGCGCTGAGCCTGGCCGGCGGCATCAAGAACACCGGTTCCTTGCGCGACGTCGAGCTGGTGCGCGGCAACAAGACCATCCGCCTCGATCTCTATTCCCTGCTGTCGGCCCAGGCCAGCGGCGCCGATCTCGGTCTGGCCGAGGGCGACCGCATCGTGGTGCCGCTGCAGACCAGCGCCATCGCCGTGGTCGGCCAGGTCAAGCGCCAGGCGATCTATGAATTGCCGCCGGGCCAGAACGCCATCTCGATGTTCGACGCTTTGCGCCTGGCCGGCGGAAACGAAGTGCGCGGCGCCTATCGCTATTCGATCCTGCGCACCCGCGAAGACGGCAAGCGCGAGATGATCCAGGTGGCGTCGGGTGCTCCGGCCAATCTGCAGGATGGCGACATCCTGTTCGTCGCCTCGGCCTCGGACGTCTCGCTGGCCAAGGTCGAGCTGATGGGCGGCACGGCGGTCAACGGCACCTATCCGCTCAATACGGTGCGCAGCCTGCATGGCCTGCTGAATTCCACCGACATGTTCACGCCGGTGATCGGCAAGCCGTTGCCCTATATGCTGGCCGACGCGGTGATCCGCCTCGACCCCGCCACTTTGCAGCGCAGCGTGATCCCCTTCTCGGCGCTCGACGTGCTCGAGGGCAAGTCGGATCTGGCGCTGCAGAGCAACGATCAGGTCTACATCACCAATGTCGCCGAGATGCGCTACATCGCCCATCGCGCCGCCGATGCCCTGCGCACTCCGGCCAGGCAGGTGAACGACCATCCCGGCGCCGTGGCGGTGAAAGCGTCGTCGCCGGAAGCCGCCATCGCCTCGGCGGTGGCCGGCACCGGGTCCAATACTCAGGCGGTGGAGAATGCCGCCGCCGCGGCGGTTCCGATCGCCGATCCGCGTCTGGCGCAATTGGCCAGCCTGCCGGGCGGCGCGGCTGCCGCGGCCCAGCTGCTCGGCGGTGGCGGCGGTGCGGGCGCTCCGGCGGGGGGCGGCGCCTCGGCCCTGCTCAGCCAGCTGAACGTTCCGCCCTATGTCGCGGCGGCGGCGCTCGGCGGTCTGGGCGGTCTGGGCCAGACTCAGGCGGCTCAGCCCGAGGCGCAGGACCAGGGTCCGCCCAAGACCGACGCCGAACGCCTCTATCCCGGCATCCGCGCCCCGTCCGATGCGCTGGCGGTCGACGATCCCGACAATCATATCGAGGGCGACGATCCGACCGCCCGTCCGCTCAACGGCCAGATGCGCGTGCCGCGGCGCGAACCGCAGCGCCTGTTCACCGGGCTGGATGACGACACCCGCCGCCTGCTGGTCGGCACGCTGGGCAATTACACCGTGACGGTGGTCGGCGAGGTCAATAGTCCCGGCGACTTCCTGGCCATGCCGGATACCGGCCTCGACCGCATCGTCCAGGCGGCGGGCGGCCTGACCCCCAAGGTCGACCTGCATGCCTTCGAGGTGACCTCGGCGCAGATCGACAATGGCTCGGGCCTGTCGCGCACCGTGCGCAAGAACTACACCCTGCCGCCGGGCGAATTCCCCCAGATCGCGCTGCGGCCGTTCGACCGCATCCGCTTCAATCCGGTCTTCTCGGACCGCGATGCCGGCGACGTGGCGATGGTGGGCGAGATCAAATTCCCCGGCGGCTACGAGATCCTGCGCGGCGAGCATCTGTCCTCGGTGCTGGCGCGCGCCGGCGGGTTCACCGACTCGGCCTATCCGGCCGGCGTGATCTTCCTGCGCAAATCGGTGGCGGAATCCGAGCGCGGCGTGATGCAGCGCGAGGCCGACGCTCTGGAACGCGAAGTGGTCGGGCTGGTCGGCACCGTGACCAACAAGGCGCAGATCAACCAGGCCGAGATCGGCTATGTCACCCAGATGATCGCGCGTCTGCGCTCGGGCGGCGATCCGACCGGGCGTGTCGCCGTGACCCTCGATCCCAAGGAACTGGCGGCCCATCCCGAGCTGGATCTGGTGATGGAGCCGGGCGACCAGGTCTTCGTGCCGCGCCGCCCCAGCTCGGTGGTGGTGGCGGGCGAGGTGATGTCGCCGGGCGGCATCCAGTTCCGCGCCGACCGGTCCGTCGCCGATTACGTCGCCCTGGCCGGCGGCGCCACCGAGATCGCCGACGACGACCACATCTTCGTGATCCAGCCCGACGGCACGGCGCAGCAGATCAATGGCAGCTCGTGGTTGTCCGATCCGCCCAAGCTGGAGCCCGGCTCGGTCGTGGTGGTGCCGCGCATGCTGCGTCATTTCACCTGGGACACGGTGCTGGAAGACGTGGTGCAGGTCGGCAGCCAGCTGGCCATCACCGCGGCGTCTTTGGCGATCATTTCGCGGTAACACACGGAATAAGGATGCGCGCCATTTCGTCTTCCGACAGACGAGTTTGACTATCGGAATCAGAATGGCGCGCATCATCGTCGGCAGTGTCTACTTCCTCCGCCTGGACCCCGTGCGCTGGGCCGAGCGGCAGCCCTTTCCTCCGCTCGGCACGCTGTATGCCGCAGGCATGCTGCGCAGCCAGAGGCACGAGGTTTCCTTCTTCGACGCGATGATCGCCGAAAGCGTCGAGGACTGGAGCGCGGCTCTGGACCATATCCGTCCCGAGATCGCCGTCCTCTATGACGACAATTTCAATTACCTGTCCAAGATGTGCCTGTCCGCCATGCGCGAAGCGGCGCTGGCCATGGTGTGGGCGGCAAAGGCGCGCGGCCTCAAGGTGGCGGTGTGCAGCGCCGACGCCTCGGACCATCCGGACCTCTATCTCACCGCCGGCGCCGATGCGGTGATCACCGGCGAGGGCGAGCACACCCTGCGTGAGCTGACCGCGCGCTGGACCGCGGGCGAGACCGATCTGTCGGGCATCACCGGCTTGGCCAATGCGCCCCGGCGCGAACCGATCCGCGATCTCGACAGCCTGCCGCCGCCCGCCTGGGATCTGGTCGACATGGTGGCCTATCGCCGGGTCTGGCTGGCCCATCACGGCCATTTCGCCCTCAATCTGGTGACCTCGCGCGGCTGTCCCTACAGCTGCAACTGGTGCGCCAAGCCGATCTGGGGGCAGGGCTATGCGGTACGCTCCGCCGTCGCCGTGGCCCAGGAACTGGCCGGATTGGTCGCGATGGCGGCCCCCGACTACATCTGGTTCATGGACGACATCATGGGCCTGAAGCCGCGCTGGTGGGGCGAGTTCGCCGACGAGCTGGAGCGGCTGGGCATCAAGGTGCCGTTCAAGTGCCTGTCGCGCGCCGATCTGGTGCTGCGCGAGGGCGCGGCCAAGGATCTGGCCCGCGCCGGCTGCGACATCGTCTGGCTGGGCGCCGAATCCGGCAGCCAGAAGATCCTCGACGCCATGGATAAGGGCCTGACCACCGGCGAGATCGCCGACGCCACCGCCGCGCTGAAGGGCGCCGGCATTCGGGTCGGCCATTTCCTGCAGTTCGGCTATCCCGGCGAGGGCATGGACGAGATCGGCGAGACGCTTGCCATGCTGCGCAAAACCGGTCCCGACGAGATGGGCATCTCGGTGTCCTATCCGCTGCCCGGCACGGTGTTCTACGAGCGGGTGCAGGCGCAATTGCGCGAGAAGCGCAATTGGGAGGTCTCCTCCGACATGGCGATGCTCTATCGCGGCACCTTCACCACGCGCTTCTACCGGCATCTGCACAAATATGTGCACCGCGATTTCCGCCTGCGGAAAACCCTGGCCCGCAAACCCACGCTCAAGGGTCTCGCCTTCGTCGCCTATTGCGCGGTGGCGATCCCGCTCTCCTGGATCAAATTGCAGGCGCTGCGCCTGAACACGCCATGACCGATATTCTGCTGACCCACAGCTATTTCGCCGAAGGCGACCTGGCCAGGGGCAAGGTGATCCGGCCTTACCCGCCGCTGGTCCTGCTTTATGCCTCGTCCTATCTGAAAAGCCTCGGCTTCAAGGTCCAGGTGATGGACACCACCTTCATGAGCAAGGCCGACGCCATCGCGGAACTCCGGGTGTCGCAGGCCTCGCTGATCGTGGTGCACGCCAATCTGATGGCGCGTCCCAACACGGTGTCCCTGGCCCGCGCGGCCAAGCTGAGCGGCGCGGTGGTGGCGGTCAGCGGCCAGGAGCCGGCCGGCTATGCCGAAGATTATCTCGGCCATGGTGCCGACATCGTCATCAATGGCGAGGCCGAACAGACTCTGGCCGCGCTGCTGTCGCATATTGCGCAGCATAATCTGGCCGGGCTGGACAGGATCGACGGCATCTTCTTCCGCGACGGCGACGGGCAGGTGCGCAAGACCGCGCCGCGCGCATTGATCGCCGATCTCGACCAGCAGCCCTTTCCCGACCGCGAGGCGGTCGACATGACGCGCTATCTCGATACCTGGCAGAGCATCCATGGGGTGCGCTCGGTCTCGATGATGATGGCCCGCGGCTGCCCCTATGAATGCACCTGGTGCAGCCACAGTCTCTATGGCCGCAGCCATCGCCGCCGCTCGCCGCAGAATGCCGTCGCCGAGATCCTGCATCTGCGCGACACCTACGGCCCCGACCATCTGTTCTTCGCCGACGACGTCTTCACCATCAATGCGAAATGGCTGGAGGAATTCGCCGCCGAGATGAAGCGCCACGGGCTGCGCTATCCCTTCGAGACCATCACCCGGGAAGACCGGCTGGATGCCCGGATGGCCGATCTGCTGGCCGAGCTCGGCTGCCACCGGATGTGGATCGGCGCGGAAAGCGGATCGCAGCGCATCCTCGATGCGATGAAGCGCCGCACCGACGCCGCCCGCATGCGCGAAATGATCGGGCTTTTGAAGGCGCGCGGCATCCGCACCGGCACCTTCGTCATGCTCGGTTACGAAGGCGAGACCTGGGACGATATCGACGAGACCGCCCGCCATCTGCGCCTGGCCCAGGCCGACGAGGTGCTGACCACCGTGGTGCATCCGATCAAGGGCACCGCCTATTACGATCTGGTCGCCGACCGCATCGCCGGCGGCGGACCCTGGCATGAGAGCAACGACCGCGATCTGACCGTGCGCGGCCGCCATTCGAAGCGCTTTTACCGCCATGCGCAATATTGGCTGTCGGCGCAGAGCCGCCTCGGCCGAGGCGGTCCGGTGCGCCGGGCCAGGACGCTCGCCCGCTCGCTGCTCAGCCGCCTCGTCATGTACGCCACCCGCCACGAGGTGGAACATGGGTGACATCCGTCCGCGCTCCGACGCTTTCGACGCTTTCGCCTCCGACTATGACGGCAATTTCGCCCGCACCGGTCCCGGCCGCCTGCTGCGCGAATCCGTCTGGCAAAGGTTGGCGCCGCATGTGCGGCCGGGGGCGCGGGCGCTCGATCTCGGCTGCGGCACCGGCGAGGATGCGCTGTGGCTGGCCGCCAATGGCTGCGCGGTGACGGCGGTAGACGCCTCGCCCGCCATGCTCGATACGGCCTGGCGCAAGGCGCTGGACGAGGGTGTCGGCGATCGCATCGAGACCCGGCTGTTCGACCTCAATGCACCGCATGAGATCGACGGGCAATTCGACCTGATCCTGTCCAATTTCGGCGCGCTGAATTGCGTCGTCGATCTGGCGCCGCTGACGGAAATGCTGCGCGGTATTTTGGCGCCGGGCGGCGTGATCGCGACGGTGGTGATGGGGCGTTTCTGCGCCTTCGAGACGCTGTGGTACGGGGCTCGGGTCAAGCGCACCGCCTGGCGGCGCTGGACCGGGCGCAGTTCCGCCAATATCGGCGGCAAGCGCATCCCGATCCGCTATTGGCAGCCGGGCGACCTGGCCCGTGCCATGGGGCCGGATTTCCACATCGAGGCGATCCATCCGATCGGTTCGTTCCTGCCGCCCTCGGACCTGTTCCCGATGCTCGAACGCCGCCCGCGTCTGTTCGCGACGCTGGCGCGGTGGGAAGGCAAGGTCTCGTCTTCGGCCAGGGCCGCCTATTTCGCCGACCACCACCTCACTTTGTTCAGGCGCGTATCATGATCCTGTTCTACAACCCCGTCTCCACCCACTCGAAGAAGCCGGTCATGCCGCTGTCGCTTCTGGCTGTCGGCGCCGTGCTGGAAGGGCGCGAGGAATACAGGATCATCGACGGCAATCTGGTGCCGGACGGGCTGGCCGCGCTGCGCAATGCGCTGTGGGAAACCGGCGCCGACATTCTGTGCGCCACCGTGATGCCCGGTCCGCAGCTGACCAATGTGGTGCCGATCTGCAAGGCTTTGCGCGCGGAATTCCCCGATCTGATCATCGTTTGGGGCGGCTATTTCCCCACCATGCATGGCGAGATGGTGGTGCGCGAGTCTTACGTCGATTACGCCTTCCAGGGCCATTGCGAGCTCACCTTCCCGGAATTCGTCGAGAAGGTGCGCCGCGGCCAGGACATCACCCATCTGCCCGGGCTGGTGTGGCGCGACGCGGACGGCAAGATCCATCAGAACCGCAAGCCGCCGGTGCCCGACATCAACACGCTGCCCGATTTCAATTACGGGCGCCTCGACATGGCGGCTTATTCGCGCCGTACTTTTCTCGGCAGCCGCACCTTCTCGCACCATGCCAGCTATGGCTGCCCGTTCACCTGCAGCTTCTGCGCGGTGGTCAATATGGTGAATGGCCGCTATTCGGCGCAGACGGCGGAGAAGGCGGCCCAGGTGGTGGAACGCCTGGTGCGCGACCATGGCGCCACCGCGCTGGAATTCTTCGACAACAATTTCTTCGTCGACGAGAAACGCTGCGCCGAGTTCGCCGAGCGCATCACCCCGCTCAACATCGGCTGGTGGGGCTATGGCCGCGCCGACACCATGGTGCGCTGGTCCGACGAGACCTGGGGCAAATTGCAAGCGTCCGGCCTCAAGATGGTGTTCATGGGCGCCGAATCCGGCGACGCCGAGACCCTGGCCCGCATGAACAAGGGCGGCAAGCAGAGCGGCAACGTCATCCTCGAAGTGGCCGAGAAGATGCGCCGCTTCAAGATCGTGCCGGAAATGTCGTTCATCATCGGCAGCCCGCCCGACCCCGAGGCCGACACCGACCGCACCATCAATTTCATCCGGCTGTTGAAGAAGGTGAACCCCGACGTCGAGGTGATCCTCTATCTCTACAGCCCGGTGCCGGTCGAAGGCGGCATGCAGGACGAGGCCAAGGCGTTCGGCTTCGAATATCCGAAAGACCTCGACACCTGGACCCAGGCGAAATGGGAGAAGTTCGCCCAGCACCTGTCGTCCGATCTGCCCTGGATGACCGACCGCGTGCGCCGCAAGATCAGCAATTTCCAGAAGGTGCTGCACGCCGCCTATCCGACCGTCACCGATCCCGGCCTGAGCAATCTCGGCCGCATCGCCTTGCGCAGCATCGCCACCTGGCGCTATGCCGCGCGCTTCTATCATTTTCCACTGGAGCTGAAGGTGCTGGAACGGCTGTTCCCCTATCGGCGTCCGGAAATCCAGGGGTTCTGAGATGGGTGTGCTCTCTTCCTGGCGCCCGGGCCGCCGATTGAAACGGGTTCCCGTAGTGACCCTGATGCCGCACAGCCGCTGCAACTGCCGCTGCGTGATGTGCGACATCTGGAAGGCCAACCGGGCCGGCACCTCGATCGACGAGGCGACCGTGGAAAAGCTGGTCGAGGATTTCCGCGCGCTCGGCGTGTCGCTGGTCGCCCTGTCGGGCGGCGAGGCGCTGATGCATCCCAATCTCTGGCATCTGTGCGAGCGGCTGAAGAGCCTGCCGCTGACGATCTCGCTGCTGTCCAGCGGGCTGCTGCTCGAACGGCATGCCAAGGACATCGTGCGCTGGTGCGACGAGGTGATCGTTTCACTGGACGGACCTCAGGCGACCCATGACCGTATCCGCGGCATCAAGGGCGCCTTCGACGCGACCCGCGGCGGCTTGACCGCGCTGCGCCGCGCCAAGCCCGGCTTTCCGGCGACGGCGCGCTCGGTGATCCAGCGCGGTAATTTCCGCGAATTGCCGGCGACGGTGGCGGCGGCGAAGAGCCTGGGCTTCGACCATGTGTCCTTCCTGGCCGCCGATCTCTCCACCACCGCCTTCAACCGGCCCGGCGGCTGGGACGAGGAACGCACCGGCGAGGTCGGCCTCAACGCCGCCGAGACCGAGGAACTGGCCGCGGTGGTCGAGGCGCTGATCAAAAGCCCCGACATCGCCTTCGTCCGCGAAAGCCCGGCCCGTCTGCGCCGCATCGTCGCGCATTATCGCGCCGCGAACGGTCTGGGCGAACCGCCGCCGGTTTCCTGCAATGCGCCGTGGGTGTCGGCGGTGGTGGAATCCGACGGTACGGTGCGGCCCTGTTTCTTCCACGAGCCGATCGGCAATCTGGCCGAGGACAGCCTGCCGGACATCGTCAACTCCCCCCGGGCGCGCGCCTTCCGCAGCCTGCTCGACATGCGCAGCGATCCGATCTGCCGCTCCTGCGTCTGCTCTCTGAAATTATGAGGTCCCCCGTGACGATTACCGCCCCGCCGCCGCCCGCCGTTCCGAACGCGCTGCGCCTTCTGTGGGAGCCCTGGATGGCGGTCAAGCGCGCCATGCTGCGGCCGCGCCTGCGGCGCGCCGTGCATGAGCGCGTCGGCGGACGCGATTTCGCGGTGTGGCCCGGCGTGTTCAATCCGGTGATCTTCCGCACCGGCAAGTTCCTCGCCGACTTCATCGAGTCCTCGCCGCTGCTGGAACCCCGCTCTCCCGGCAGCACGGCGCTCGATGTCGGCACCGGCTGCGGCGTGCTGGCGGTAGCCGCCGCCCTGCGCGGCCACCGCACCACCGCCATCGACGTGGTCGCGGAAACCGTCGCCTGCGCCCAGGCCAATGCCGCGCTCAACAAGGCCGATGTCGAAATGCTGCTGGGCGACCTGTTCGAGCCGGTAAAGGGCCGCACATTCGACGTGATCCTGTTCTCCCTGCCGAAATTCCGCGGCGCCCCGAAAAGCACCTTCGAGATCACCTGGCGCAGCCCCGACATCATCGACCGCCTCTGCGCCGGCCTGCCCGCCATGCTGGCGCCGCAGGGTGCGGCCTATTTCGTGCTGACCAATCACGGCGATTGCGACGGGATGCTGAATGGATTGGCGGAAGCCGGGCTAACGGTAGAGCGACTGATGTGGCGTCACTTCGGCAATGAGACGCTGGCGGTTTATTGCGCGAAAGCGACACACCCGTAACTTCAAGCCTGTATACCTTCTGTCCCCTCTTTGAGGTTGGAAGGTGGTGAGAGAGGGGGATCGATTTCGATTAGGTCTTGCGTTGCCGCGAGTTCCTCAAGGCACAGCTTTATGTGGCTTTGTGAAAGGTCTCGGAGCCGGATTGCAATGTCCTGGATTATGGCCAACTCGGATCGCAAGCTATGAATCTCGCCTATCCGATCGCCATTTCCGTGAATATAGCTTCTGGACTCGAATCGATCGGTCGCTCTTTTCAAGTTCAGGAAGAGACTGACGACCTCACCATGAAGGTACGTGTAGAGGGTCGGCACTTCATCGAAACCCGAGCGCGAAAAGGCGTGTCGTGCATACCATGCGCTCTCTGTTTGGGGCCTGCGATAGCGCGTCATGTGATCGTTCGCGTCGTCTAGGTCTTGAAGCACGATGCAGGCGGCTTGATGAACCAAGACATTTACCGCATGGCCTTCCCGAGCCAGGCGCCTTTTTTCGAGAATTAGAGTTGTCTTGATTTGGTGTTGTGCCGCAGCAACCTCGCGATCAGCGCTTGCCTGGGTCGCTTTTACCGTCATGACCGCTGCAATAATAGCAAGCCCCCCCGCGATCAAGCTGCCCTGATCTTCAAGGACTTTATAAAGTCCATGCATGTCGGCTTCCCCGATTAAACCACCCACGATGAAGCCGTAGGCTGTGACGAGCCCTTGTGCCAAAAACTCCCGAACGGCCTTCACCCGGACCTCCCACCTGAAACTCAGGTGATCGGATCATCTCGTTCTTTGGCTAAGGTGTCCATTGGCGCTGCCGCTTGGCACTGGATTGCACGCTCCCGTGAAGCGTCCGATCAGCGCGTCCGGATCGATATAGCGGCTGACCTCTTCCAGCATCGCCGGGATGGGCAAGCGCACATATTTGCTGCCCAGCGGATGGAAGTCGGGGCCGAGCGGGCGGTCGGCGAGCACCGGCTCGTCGTCCTTGACCACCAGCAGGATGTCTTCCGGCGTTACGGCGAAGAAGGCCTCGTTGAGATCGGCGTGGCGGCGGCGGGCGACGACGTAGTCTTTGCGCCCGGGCAGGTTCCAGAAGCGTTCGGCGGAGCTGGTCATGGCGGCGATGAGGGTTTCGTCGCTGACGGAACCGCGCACGGCGCGCAGATGGTCCCACAAGGTGCCGGGTGCGGAGAGCGTCGAATCGGTGCCGAACAGCAGAGTGGTGCGGCGAGCCGCTTCCGCCGCGTCGGCGGTGCGGTTGAACAGGAAATGGTTCGAGGCGGGGCACCAGACCAGCGCCGAGAGCCGGTCGAAATCGCGGCCCTGCAGAGCGACGCCATGGACGCCGGCGACTTTGCGGCGCCACAGATTCCAGCGCAGGTAATTGAGCGCGCGGCGCCGGCTGTCCGGCGTGGCGCCCTCGGCCAGATGCATCACCACCGGCGTGCGGCCGGCCAGCCAGCTGCGCTTGCGGCCGAATTCCGGCGAATGCATATCCTTGAAGGGCGTCAGCACGGTAACGGGGTCGCGGGAGCTGGCGGTCTCGCCGCCGTGATCGGCGACCGCGGTCACGCCCCACAGCAGGTTCTTCAGCACGCCGAACCGGCGGCGTAATTTCAGGGGAATCGCCTCGACGGCGCTCAGCACTTCCCGCGCCGCCTGCACGTCCCTGGCCCAGCCGCGGAAATCCTGATAGGGCGGCAAACCGGTCGGGGCGTAGCAATTGAATTCCAGATGGTCGTGCGAATTGATCAGGCCGGGAAAGGTGAAGGTGTTCGGCTCCATCATCATCGCGCTTCGCCCTTCAGCCGATAGGCCAGCAGCCCGAGCGCTTCATGGGCGGCGAGGTCGAAATGAGCGAGGTTGGCCGGCAGCGAGGCGCCGGACTGGCGTCCGTTTCCGGTGGAGAGGTAATCGGACGCCCAGGGAATCATCGGCCAGTCCAATTGCCGGGAGACCGCCATGGCGCGCGGCAGATGAAAACCGGCGGCGACCAGCAGCCATACCTCGCCCGGGGCGGGTTTGGCGATCTGGCGGGCGAGCAGCAGATTTTCCCAGGTATTGCTCGAGCGTCCGTCGAAGAGGATCGGGCCGGTCATGCCCATCTCGGCGAACAGAGGCTTGGCGATGACCACTTCGCCTTCGTCGCCGCTATAGATCATCTTGGCGTCGGGATAATGCTGCGCCAGCACCCGCGCCGCGATCAGCGTGCCGCCGTCCGAACCGATGCCGCCGGCGCCGCCGCGCGTTCTCGGAATGTCGGGATTGAGCCCTTCGCCCAGCACGAGGATGCCGTCGACATGGGCCGGCCAGGCGGGACGCGGCACCTGGTCCTCGATCGGACGCAACGCCGAATTGCCCAAGGGTATCAGCAGCATCGTCAGGAGCCAGCCCGCCGCCAGGGCGGCGAGGATGGCTCCGCTGATCTTGCGTCTTGCCGATTGGATGGCGGCGGCGATCAGCGTCCAGACCAGCAGGTGGCTGGGTTCGACCAGAAACCAGGCCAGCTTAGAAAGCATATTGGGCGAACATGCCGATTGTATGGGCGACGAAGTTCTCGGGCACGACGCCGAGATAGGTGTTGTTGTTGAGCGCGCCGGCGGTCAGGCCGGTATAGTGGAAATCGTCGAGATGCTCGTAATCGAAGCGGTAAAGCAGCTGCGTCGAGAGTTTGTCGGTGACCTGCCAGCGCAAAGTGGTCTGCAGCGTATGGGCGTCGAAGGTGATGTCGGGGAAGCTGTTCCCCGCCTGGGCGGCGGTCAGAGTATTGAAGAAGGCGCTGGTGCTGGCGAAGCCGTAATTCACCCCGGTGTCGCTGTGGGTGAAGCTGTAATCGGCGTCGAGCTGCCAGGCGCCCCAGCTGTGGCGGAACGTGGTGCCGAAGGTGACGTCGTGCGATCCCACCGTCTCGGTCCAGGCGGCGTTCAGCGGATAGACCGGTCCGCCGGCGGCCGGATTCGAGCCGGCGCCGGTCGGGTTGATGTTGGCGACGCCGCGATTCTGCGTCTGCCAGGTGACGAAGCCGGTCAGCGAAGTAGCGGCCGAGACCTGGTAATTCAGCGAGGTGGTGGTGTTCCACTGGGTGGTCGATTGCAGGCCGTACTGGGCGTCGTAATCCTCGATGGTGACGTCGCCGCCGACCTGCAGATCGAGGTCATCGGCCAGGATCTCGTTGGTCTGGGCATGCACCTTGTGCTCGGTGCGGTTGGCGACGTCGAATTTCCTGAGATCGGCCAGGGCGAAGGCGGTGTCGGTATTGGACGGGCCGGGGATGTAGCCGGGCAGGCCGGCCGAGTAATAGGGCGTGTAGGGATTGGAGTCATAGTCGCTGCCGGTGCGCCGGGCGAACTGATAGGAAATGCGCGCCGATCCCCAGCTATAGCCGGTGGCGGCCAGCGACAATTTGGCGATGTTGTCGTCGGCGTCGGGCACTTCGCGCACCGAATGGTGGATCTGGTTCTGCGACAGCGACAGATCGAGCTTCAGGTGATTGTCGAGGCGCCAGGCGCCGCTGGTGGTGATCTGCAAATTGTCGTTGGCGAAGGGCATGTTGCGGATCTGCACGTTGCTGCCCGCGGCGGTCGGTTCGTAGACGCCGTTCATCAGAGGGTTCGAGCCGGCCAGGCCGCCATCGATGGCGATGTAGCCCAGCTGCCCGGTCTGCGGATTGTAGGCCAGATAATTGGTCAGGTTCTTGTCGTCGCGGTCGCGCACTTCGACGGTGACATTGACCGAGGGCGAGACGGTGTAGTGCGCCTGGGCGAAGGCGTTGAACACGTCGACGGCGGCGTCGGCGCTGGGGCGCACCAGGGCGGCGGTGGTGTTCCACTGATTGAGGTTGATGCGGCCGGCCGCGCCCTGGATCACCCCGGAATCGGCGGTTGGCGCCAGCAGATCGTCATTCTGGCGCAGCAGGCTGTAGGACAGGCTGCCGGTGAACCGCCAGGCGGGAGCGGGGGTCCAGGCGAAATCGCCTTTCAGCGTGTGATAATCGTTGTCGGGCGGCAGGCTCAGCTGCCCGACGGTGGGGATGAACGAGCCCGCGCTGAAGGTGCCCAGGCCCGGATTCTGCCAGGTCAGTTCGTTCGAGCCATTGCGGAAGAACGAACCGGCATAGGTCAAATTGGCCTGAATAGTGTCGCCCTTCCAGCGCACGCCCGACGAGACGTCGACGGTCTGGTAGTGGATCGGTTCGATGATCTGGGTCGCGCCGTTCTGGAAGGGATAGCCGAAGGTGGCGCTGATCGGCTGGGTTCCGGTGCGCCATTCGTTCGACGCCTTGACGAAGAATTCCAGGCTTTTGGTCGGCGTGTAGGTCAGGTTGGTGCCGGCCTTTTCGCGGGTGATCGAGAGCGTGCTGTCGCCCACCGCGGCGGCCACCGCCGAAACCTGTGATGGCGTCGAGGCGCCCGGCGTCAATCCGCCGCGCAGGGTCAGAGTGTCGGTGCCGATGCCATCCCACAGCGATTTGGCGTCGGTCGCATAGACATGCTGGATCGAATCGAAATAGCTGGTGACGTCGAACACGCCATAGCGGCCGACCTTGACCTGGTAATATTGGTCAGGGCGGCCGATATTCTCGGCCAGGCCCGACACATAGAGCGCGGTGGCGCGGTTCTCGGCCAGGAAGCCGAGATTGGACAGCACGCCGCCGGTCCGCCAGCTGCCATATTCGTTGAGCATGGCCGATTTGGTGTCGCTGCCGAAGGTGCCGAGGAACCCGGCCTCGACCCAGCCGCTATACCACCAGTCGGGATCGCTCTCGCTTTGCTGCATCTCCGGCACGCGGAACGGCACCGGATACAACAGGCCGGTCGGGGTGCGCGAATTGCTGTCGGTCAGCGGCGACAAGCCATCCTGATCGCGCGGCCGGTCGGGGGCGAGACCGGCCGGGTTCAGCACATTGCCGGGACCGCTATAGCCGGTGCCGGCGGTATCCGCGAGAACCGGCGTCGCCAGGAAGGTGGCGGCCAGCAGGAGAAAACGGCGACTCATCGTTCGAACCTCGATCCTGAGGGGTCGTTCGAGCCATGGATATTGACGTGGCAGGTCTGGCAGCTGGTCGAGATCAGGCGCGGATCGGGCATCGGTCCGTGCGGCAGGTTGCCCTTGGTCAGCAGCTGGGCCGGGTGGCCGTCCTGCGAATGGCACTGCTGGCACAGGACCGGACGCGGGGTGGTCAGCAGGTTCTCGAAATTCGAGCCGTGCGGGCTGTGGCAGTTGAGGCAGCTCTCATGCACCGGCGCATGTTCGAACAGGAACGGGCCGCGCTTGTCGGCATGGCAGGTGTAGCAAAGCTCGTTGACGCTGTCGGCCTTCAAGAGCGGCGCGGTGGCCGAGCCGTGCGGATTGTGGCAGTCGGTGCAGGTGATCTTGCCTTCCAGCAGAGGCATGTGCGAGCGCTTGGCGAAATCGGCATGCTGCTCCTTGTGGCAGGAGAAACAGGTCTGGCTGATCGATTCGCGGGCGGTCAGCCCATGGGCGGCGAAGGTGCCCATCGGATTGTGGCAGTCGCTGCAGGCCAGCTTGTTCTGATCGTGGATCGAATCATGCCAGAAGATGCGCTGGCCGCCCTTGTGGCAGGACAGGCATTGCTCATTCTGCTCGGCGATCGGCGTCTTGCTCTTGTGCGAGAAGCTGATGATCTTGGTGAAATCCGACGGGTCCTCGACATGGGCCGAGCCGGGGCCGTGGCAGGCCTCGCAATTCTTCTCTTCCTTGGCGTCGCGCGGATGCAGATTGAACACCTTGGCGTGGGCGGTGTGCGCCCAATTGCCCGCTTCCTGCTGGTGGCAGGTCGAGCAGGTCTCCTGGCCGACATAAAAGCGGCCGTCATCCTTCTGGGGCGGCGTGGCCGGCGTTGCCTGGGCTGGTGTGGCGGGCGCCGAGGCGGTGTCGAACACCGGCAGCGGCAGGCCGCCCTGGAAGGGCGAGCTATCGGCCGAGGCGCCGCGGGCGAGCAGCGCCACCAAGGCGATGGCGATCAGGGAAAGGAATCGGAATCGGATCGTCATGCGTTATGTCCGCCAAGGGTGTTTTGGTCCAGACGCTGACGGGGGGCCGGCTATTCCCGGATTGGGAAAATTATTAAGGCTGCAACGCCGCGTAGGCATGGGCGGCCAGCTTTTGCAGCCGGGTGGCGGGCAACTCGGCCGAAGCGGTCATCGTCAGGCGCTCGTCCTGCCACAACACCAGCCGCAGCGCGCCGCGCTGATAGCGGTCGAGATGGACCGAGCCGTCGGAGGGATGCAGGCACAGGGTCAGGGTTTCGCCGTCGCGGCCCTGATAGAACAGCTCCGCGCCGCCTTCGCCGAAGCGCAGGGCGGTCAGGCGGTAACCGAGATTGTCCAGGTCCGGCACCGCGATCGGCGCGCCGGCCGCGAGACTCAGCGGTTGTTGGAAGCGGCGCGCTTCGGCGACGCCGTTGACTGTAATCAGGGTCTGCGCCTGGCGCAGACTGGTGCTGGCGTCGAGCGCGCGGCGGATCAGCTCGCCGCCCGGCCGCGGCCGCTCGGTCCACGCTATGGTGGCCGCGGCCAGCAGCGTCACCGCCAGCAGGGCGGTAAGCAGGCGCTTAGCCACGGCCGTCCCGCAGGATTTCGACCGGGGTGCGGGCCAGGATCAGCAGATCGAGGGCGACCGAGCCATGGTCGACATACCAGGCGTCGAGATCGACGCGCGCCTGCATGTCCAGCAGATTGGGCGTGGCGCCGCGCGCGCCGTGGATCTGCGCCCAGCCGGTGATGCCGGGGCGGACGCGGCGGCGATAGGCGTAATTGGGGATATGCTTGCCGTAATAATCGTCATGGACCGCCGCATGCGGGCGCGGCCCGACCAGCGACATGTCGCCGGCCAGCACATTGATCAATTGCGGCAGCTCGTCCAGGCCGGTCTTGCGCAGGACCCCGCCGATCCGCGTCACGCGCGGATCGCGGCGGCAGGCCTGGATCACGTCCGGCCCGTCCTCCAGCACATGCATGGTGCGGAATTTGAGGATCTGGAAGGGCCGCCCGTCATAGCCGATGCGCCGTTGGCGGAACAAAGCCGGTCCCGGCGTTTCGAGGCGGACCAGCAAGGCGATCAGCAGGCAGAGCGGCAGGATGGCCACCAGCAAAAGGCTGCCCAGGACGAGGTCGATCAGGCGCTTGGTCATAGCGGCACCTTCAGCGCCACTTCCAGCGCGCCGGTCATGCCATGCTGCGGGCGCGGCTGGTCGTCCTGGATGCGGGCCGCCAGATCGAGCTTGAAATGCTGGAAGGGCAGGGTGACCCGCGCCTCGGCCATGTCCAGTTTGACCGGCTGGGTGCTGATGATGTTGTTGCCGGGCGGCGTCTGCGGGGTGCCGATCTCGGCATGGTGCAGGCTCAGCTCGTAGAAACGCCCGGACTGGTCGGTCCACGCCGTCTGCAGCGACAGCAATTTGGAATCGTCGTCGAGGCTGAAGCCCAGCGTGCGTCCGCGATAGCGCATGCCGTCGGGATAGCCGCCATTGGTGTAGGAAAAGCCGTAGATGTAATTGCCGAAGCTGAAGATGTCGGTGGTCGACAGGCTGCTGGTATATTCGACCGTCACCCGCAGCGGATTGCCGGCGGTGGGAACGAAGGCGGTGGCGCCGAACAGATGGCTGGTGCCCGAATGGGTGAAGGGCGAGGTGTCCTCGTTCATCAGCTGCAGATAGGCCTGCACCGGCACGCCGAAGATATCGTGGCTGTATTTGACGTCGATCAGCCCTTCGTCGTTGGTCTTGTTGACGTTATTGGGCGAATTATTGAGTTCGAAATAATAAGCCGGCGAACAGGGATGGCCCTCGCCGCAGATCTCGTCGGTGCGGGCCAGGCCGATTTCCAGGCCCGGCGCCGGATTGACGGTGAAGCGCAACCCGTCATAGAGGGTGTTCTTCTGCAGACGCGGCCCGTCGAGCAGTCCGACGAAGAATTCCCCCTGCCACGGACCCAGCCAATCGAGGATCGGCCAGCTCGATTCGCTGGTGTCGAGGCGCTGGATGCCGATTTGCGGCATGGGGCGGGCATTGTTGGACAGCGACAGGGCCGAGATCCAGCCGGGTCCCCACCAATGGGTCAGCCAGCCGCCATAGACCAATGCCTCGTCGCCCAGCTTGGCGGCGACGTAGGAATTGTCGGGCATCACCTTGGCGCCCTTGCCGAAGGCGTCCGAATAGGTGCCCAGCGACAGGCGCCCGGCGAAATCGCCCGAGCTGTAAGACAGCGACGCCTGCGACTGTGCCTGTCCGCGGTCGAGGCTGTCGAAGCCATGCACCACCGACGGGGAATTGGTGACGTCGAGCTCGGTCGAGCCCGCCCAGCCGGGCTTGTTGTCGCCCAGCGCCCGGGTCAGCAGCCGCGCCGCCGCCGCCTGCGCTTCCGGCGAGGCATTGGTCATGTCGGCGTCGCGCAGATGCCGATAGAGCGAGTTCCACGGCAAGGGCCATTGCGTGGTGACGCCGTCGATCAGGCCGGCGGCGGCGACCGTCTCGATGTCGGCGCGCAGCTGATTGTCGCCCACCTCGGCCCAGGGCGAAGCCCCGGCCGGTTCGGCGGCGATGGTCAGCAGGGCGCAGACCAGGGTCGGAGTCAGGTGTCGGCGATGCATGTCGCTGAGACGGCAACGCCCCGGTAAATATTCCCCGCGTCCGAAGATTAAGGGGAATTAATCCTGGCTTAATCGCCGGTCAATCGGGGGGTCTGTAGGGTGCGCTCCCATTATGAGGCTTCCTGTCCGGATCATGACTGCGCGACGACTTTCATATCTGCTGCTGCCGGTGCTGCTCGCAGCCTGCAGCCTCGGCCCCGATTACCAGGCGCCGGAGAACCCCACCCCGGCCGCCTGGCGCAATCCGCAGCCGCAGACGACCGACCTTTGGCCGACGCCCGATTGGTGGCGCGGCTTCGGCTCTTCCCGCCTCGACGGCTATATCGCCGATGCGCAGACCGCCAATACCGACCTCGCCGCCGCCATGGCGCGGGTGCGCGAGGCCGACGCCCAGGCGCGCATCGCCGGCGCTCCGCTGCTGCCGTCGGTCGGCCTGGGCGCCTCGGCGACCCATGAACGCCAGCCTTCGGCGCGCACCGGCCTGTCGCAGACCTCGACCTCCTACAGCCCGGGCCTGACCGCCAGCTACGAGCTGGATTTCTGGGGCAAGAACGCCGCCGCCGCGCACGCCGCCGAAGCCACGTTGCTGGCCAGCCGCTACGATCAGGAGACAGTGTCGCTGACCGTGCTTACCGGCGTGGCGACTACCTATTTCCGCGCCCTGGAGCTGCATGACCGGCTGGCCGTCGCCGAGAACAATCTGGCCAGTGCCCGCTCTACCCTCGACGGGCTGCAGAAGCAGCAGCATGCCGGCATCGTCAACGCGCTGGACGTCGCCCAGCAGGAGACGGTGGTGGCCAATGTCGATGCGACCGTCCCGCAAATCCGCGAGCAATATGAACAGGCGCTCGACGCCCTGGCGATCCTGCTGGGCCGCACCCCGGACCAGATCGAGCGCGGCGACGAGACCCTGGACGGCCTGTCGCATCCCGACGTGACGCCGGGCCTGCCCTCGACCCTGCTGCAGCGCCGCCCCGACGTCGCCAATGCCGAGGCGCAGCTGATCTCGGCCAATGCCAATATCCAGGTGGCGCGCGCCGCCTTCTATCCCAGCATCAATCTGACCGCCGATGGCGGCTTCGTCAGCTCGGCGCTCAGCACTGCGCTGAAGCCATCGAACGCGATCTTCAACCTGACGGCGGGGCTGACCCAGCCGATCTTCGAGGGCGGCGCCTTGGAGGGGCAGTTCGACCTGGCCCAGGGACGCTATGACGAGCTGCTGGCGGATTATCGCAAGATTGTGCTGTCGGCCTTCGCCAATGCCGAGGATTCGCTGGTCGCCGTGCAGCAGACCGCCGATCAGGAAAAGCGCCAGGCGCAGGCCGTGGCGACGGCGCAGCGCGCCTATGATTTCGCCCGCGCCCAGATGAAGGCGGGCACCATCAACATCCTGACCGTGCTCAACACGGAGACGGCGCTGTTCTCGGCCCAGGACCTGCTGGTCCAGGCCAAGTCGGCGCATCTGCAGGCCCTGGTCAATCTTTACGGCGCCCTCGGCGGCGGTTGGCAGAAAGCATGACGATGAGAAAGACGAACATGATCGCGCGTGTTGGCAAGACCCGGCTGATTTTCGGTGTGGCGGCTATCGCCCTGGCGGCAGTGGCGCTGGTCAATTGGTCCGGTTCGCCGGCGCCCAAGGCGGCTCCTCCGAAGACCGGCGCCGAGGTGGTGGCGGCCACCGCCAAGGCCGAGCGCAAGGATATGCCGATCTATCTGCAGGGCCTCGGCACCGTGCAGGCCTTCTACACCGTCACGGTCACGTCCCGCGTGGATGGCGAATTGGAAAAGGTCGGCTTCACCGAAGGCCAGGCGGTCAAGAAGGGCGACCTGCTCGCCCAGATCGATCCGCGCCCCTATCAGGCCGCCTACGACCAGGCCGTCGCCGCCAAGGGCAAGGACGCCGCCCAGCTCGCCAATGCGCGGGCCGATCTGCAGCGCTACAATGAGCTGGCGCCGCAGGAACTGGCCTCGAAGCAGATCCTGGAAACCCAGAAATCGCTGGTCGCGCAGCTCGAAGCACAGGTGGCCGGCGATCAGGCCGCCATCGACAATGCCAAGACCCAGCTCGATTACGCGCACATCACCTCGCCGATCGACGGCCTGACCGGCGTGCGCCAGGTCGATCCGGGCAATAACCTGCATGGCGCCAACGCCACGCCGATCGTGGTGGTGACCCAGACCCAGCCGATCTCGGTGATCTTCACCCTGCCGGAGGAAAGCCTCGACCAGATCGGCCCGGCCCTGCATCAGGGCGCGGTGGAAGTGTCGGCCCTGTCGCGCGACGGCAAGGGCGAGATCGACCGCGGCAAGATCGCCGTGCTCGACAACCAGATCGACCAGGCGACCGGCACGGTGCGCCTCAAGGCGACCTTCCCCAATGCCGACAACAAATTGTGGCCGGGCGAATACGTCAATGCCCGCGTCCTGCTGAAGACCAGCAAGAATGCGGTGACGATCCCCGCTTCGGCGGTCCAGCGCGGTCCCAAGGGGCTCTATGTGTTCCTGGTCAAGGACGACCAGACCGTCGAGATGCGGCCGATCAAGGCCGGCCCCGAGACGGACGGATTCACGATCGTCGAAGGCGGCCTGGAAGCCGGCGACACGGTCACCACCAACAACGAGTACCGTCTGCATGACGGCGTCAAGATAAAGGCTCCGAAATGACGCACGATTTGTTGTCCGGCGTGCGACTGCACGCCCGCGCTGCCGACAGCGTCGATCACACAGGCAACATAGTTTGTCCGCTATGCGTTCATCTTCGCTGCGCTTCGATTCGGCGCGGTAGCCCAGCGGCGGGAAGCCGCGCCCGGCGCCTGAGGGGCACAAACAAATGAGCATTTCGTCCCCGTTCATCGAACGGCCGATCGCCACCTCGCTGCTGATGGCGGCGATCTGCCTGATCGGCATGGTGACCTTCCCGATGCTGCCGGTGGCGCCGCTGCCGCAGGTCGATTTCCCGACCATCCAGATCAGCGCCAATCTGCCGGGCGCCAGTCCGGAGACCATGGCGTCTTCGGTGGCGACGCCGCTGGAATATCAGATCGCGGAAATTCCCGGCGTCTCGCAGATGACGTCGACGAGTATTCTCGGCAATACCTCGATCACCGTGCAGTTCGATCTCGGGCGCAATATCGATGCCGCGGCGCAGGACGTGCAGACCGCCATCGACGCGGCGGCCGGCCAGCTGCCGAAGAACCTGCCGACCCCGCCGACCCAGCGCAAGATCAACCCGGCCGATAGCCCGGTGCTGATCTATGCCGTCCATTCCGACAGCCTGCCGATCACCCAGGTCGACGATTACGCCGAGAACGTGATTTCGCAGCAGGTCTCGCAGATCACCGGCGTCGCCCAGGTGGTCATCGGCGGCCAGCAGAAGCCCGCGGTGCGCGTCCAGGTCGATCCGGTGAAATTGGCGGCGATCGGGCTTCAGCTCGAAGACGTCGCCTCGGTGATCAACATCGCCACCACCGATGCGCCCAAGGGCGCGATCTTCGGCCATTCGCACAATTACACCATCTACAACAACGACCAGCTGCTGAAGGCGGCGCCGTGGAACGACGTCATCGTCGCCTACAAGAACGGCGCGCCGGTGCGCATCAAGGACATCGGCCGCGCGGTGGACGGGCCGGAAAACAGCCAGATCGACGCCTGGCAGAACGGCAAGTCGGGCGTGCTGCTGATCATCTACAAGCAGCCCGGCGCCAACGTCATCGACATCGTCGATCAGGTCGAGAAGAAGCTGCCCGGCATCATGACCGCGGTGCCCCCCTCGATCACCGTCGACAAGGTGATCGACCGCACCACCACCATCCGCGCCTCGGTCGATGACGTCGAATTCACCCTGCTGCTGACCATCGGCCTGGTGGTGGGCGTGATCTTCCTGTTCCTGCGGAATTTCTGGGCCACGGTCATTCCCGGCATCACCGTTCCGCTCGCTTTGTTCGGCACGCTGGCGCTGATGTATGTGGTCGGCTACAGCCTCGACAATCTGTCGCTGATGGGTTTGACGATTGCCGTTGGCTTCGTCGTCGACGACGCCATCGTCATGCTGGAGAACATCTACCGCCACATCGAGGACGGCATGACCCCGCTCGAAGCCGCGCACAAGGGCGCGGGCGAGATCGGCTTCACCATCATGTCCATCTCGATCAGCCTGGTCGCGGTGTTCATTCCGCTGCTGCTGATGGGCGGCATCATCGGCCGTCTGTTCCGCGAATTCGCCATCACCGTGACCATGACCATCGGGGTGTCGGCCTTCGTTTCGCTGACCTTGTCGCCGATGATGTGCTCGCTGTTCCTGCGCAACGAGCATCACGTCAAGCATGGCCGCGCCTATATGGCGGTCGAGAACGCTTTCGAATGGCTGGTGAACCAGTATAAGCGCGGCCTCGATTTCGTGCTGCGCCACCAGTTCCCCACCTTGCTGACCTTCATCGCGACGGTGGTGGCGACCGGACTGCTCTACGCCGCCGAGCCCAAGGGCTTCTTCCCGCAGCAGGATACCGGCATCATCGCCGGCCTGTCCGACGCGGCGCAGAATGTGTCGTTCGAAGAGATGGTGCGCATCCAGCACAAGCTGACCGACGTGATCGCCCAGGACCCCGACATTTCCGGCTGGGCCACCTCGATCGGCGGCAACCGTCCGCTCAATACCGGTTTCGTGGTGATCGGCCTCAAGCCGCGCAACGAGCGCAAGGCCAGTGCCGACCAGATCATCGCCCGCCTGCGCCCCAAGCTGAACCAGGTCGCCGGCGGCACCGTGTTCCTGCAGGCCAGCCAGGATCTCAATGTCGGCGGCCGCACCTCGCGCACCCAGTATCAGTACACGCTGCAGGATTCCAATCTCGACGAGCTGAACGAGTGGGCGCCCAAGCTGCTGGGCAAGCTGCAGGGCCTGCCCGAGCTGCGCGACGTCGCCTCGGACCAGCAGACCAGCGGCACCACCCTGTCGATGACCATCGACCGCGACCAGGCCGCCCGCTTCGGCATCCAGCCGTCGCTGATCGACACCACCCTCTATGACGCGTTCGGCCAGCGTGAAGTGACGCAGTACTTCACCCAGACCAACTCGTACCATGTGGTGCTGGAGATCCTGCCGGAGATGCAGGCCGATCCGGATACACTTAACAAGATCTACATCACCTCGCCGGTGACCGGGAAACAGGTGCCGCTGTCGACCTTCGTGCATTTCGACACCGATCATACGGCGCTGCTGTCGGTCAACCATCAGGGCCAGTTCCCGGCGGTGACTTTGTCCTTCAACCTGGCGCCCGGCGTGGCGCTGGGCCAGGCGGTCGACGCCATCAACGCCCAGGCGGCGGCTATCGGCATGCCGAACTCGATCGCCGGCACCTTCCAGGGCACCGCCCAGGCCTTCCAGAGCTCGCTGAAGAGCGAGCCCTATCTGATCATGGCGGCGCTGGTCGCGGTCTACATCATCCTGGGCATGCTCTATGAGAGCTACATCCACCCGCTGACCATTCTCTCCACCCTGCCTTCGGCCGGCGTCGGCGCGCTGCTGATGCTGATGGCGTTCCACTACGATCTTTCCGTCGTGGCGCTGATCGGCATCATCCTCCTGATCGGCATCGTCAAGAAGAACGGCATCATGATGGTCGATTTCGCCATCCAGGCGGAGCGCGAACAGGGGATGAGCCCGGTCGAATCGATCCGCCAGGCCTGTCTGCTGCGCTTCCGTCCGATCATGATGACGACCATGGCGGCGCTGCTGGGCGCCCTGCCGCTGATGCTGGAGCAGGGCACCGGTTCCGAGCTGCGCCAGCCGCTGGGCTACACCATGGTGGGCGGGCTGATCCTCAGCCAGATGCTGACCCTGTTCACCACCCCGGTGATCTATCTCTATCTCGATCGTCTGACCCAGCGCGGCCGTCCGCATGGCCATGGCGGCCATGACAAGCCGAAGAAAGAGCCCCAGCTTGTCCATGCCGGCGGCCATGATTAAGGTCGGCTGAGGAGGTCGCCCGTGAAGGTACTGCTCGTCGAGGATAATGAGCGCGTGTCCCGCTTCGTGGTGAAGGGGCTGCGCGAGGCCGGACACACCATCGATCACGTCGAGAACGGCCGTGACGGCCTGTTCTACGCCGCCAGCGAATCCTACGATGCCATCATCATGGACCGCATGCTGCCCGGCCAGATCGACGGGCTGGGCATCATCGAAACCTTGCGCCAGCAGGGCAACCGCACGCCGATCCTGGTGCTGTCGGCCTTGTCCTCGGTCGATGAGCGGATCAAGGGCCTGCGCGCCGGCGGCGACGATTACCTGACCAAGCCGTTCGCCTTCGGCGAGCTGCTGGCCCGCCTCGACGCGCTGATCCGCCGCACCCAGGTCGAGGCCGACACCACCCAGCTCGCCGTCGGCGATCTCAACATGGATCTGCGCTCGCGCAAGGTGACGCGGGGCGCCCGTTCCGTCGTGCTGCAGCCGCGCGAATTCCAGCTGCTGGAATATCTGATGCGCCATGTCGGCCAGGTGGTGACGCGCACCATGCTGCTGGAAAATGTCTGGGATTATCACTTCGATCCGCAGACCAACATCGTCGACGTCCATATCAGCAATCTGCGCCAGAAGATCGAAATCCAGGGCGAGAAGCCGCTGGTGAAGACGGTGCGCGGCGCCGGTTATATGATGACGGCTGAATGATGTTAACCAAGGTCACCCGCTCTTCGGCCCTGACGCTCGCGATCGGCTATGTCGCGCTGGGCGTGGTGGCGCTCGCTCTGTTCGCGGCGCCGCTGTGGTACGCCTGGCAGGTGACCATCGAGGATGGCCGCATCGAAATGATCCATGACGATGTGCAGCGCTTCGTCGAGGTCTATGACCGGCGCGGCGAGAGCGGCCTGGCAGAATTCATCGCCCAGCGCGTCTCGCTGCAGATCGCCGGCGACCGCCTGCTGTTCATGGCCGACCGCCAGCTGCATCCGCTGGCCGGCAATCTGCCGGCCTGGCCGAGCGCGGTGCCCAACGCGCCGGGACTTTACACCCTTACGCTGGACGTCGGCGGCCGCCCGACCCGGACCTTGGTGCAGCGCGCTTTGCTGCCCAATGGCGATACCCTGCTGGTCGGGCGCGACCTGACCCATCTGGCGCCGATCGAGAACCGCTTCTGGGTCGGCCTGGCCATTTCCACCGCCCTGTTGTGCGGTCTCGGCCTGCTCGGCGGCTGGCTGGTGCGCCGCACCGTGCTGTCCGAGATCGACACCATCAGCCGCAGCGTGACCAACATCGTCCATGGCGATCTGTCGCATCGTCTGCCGGTCAGCGAGCGCGGCGGCGAATTCGACAGCCTGTCGATCACCATCAACCGCATGTTCGATCAGATCGAGCAGCTGGTGCATGGGGTGCGCAACGTCTCGAACTCGATCGCCCACGATCTGCGCACGCCGCTGGCCGAATTGCGCTCGCGCCTCGAAGAGATGGTGGTGACCCGCCCGACCGGCGAAGAGCTGCATGAGGGCATGGCCGACGCGGTCGAGGATGTCGACCGGGTGATCGGCATTTTCAACGCGCTGCTGCGCCTGGCCGAGATCGATGCCGGTGCCCAGCGCTCGGGCTTCGTCGAGGTCAATCCGGCCGAGCTGGCGTCGCGCGCCGCCGAATTCTACCGCCCCGCCGCCGAGCTGAAGGGCATCAGCCTCGATTTCCGTGACGGCGCCGAGGGTGCGGTGCTGGCGGGCGATCCGCTGCTGCTGTCCCAGGCGGTGTTCAATCTGATCGACAATGCGGTGAAGTTCACCCCGGCCAACGGCCATATCAGGGTCGAGGCGGTGCGCGAAGGCGAAGCCGTCGAACTGCGGGTCGGCGATGACGGGCCGGGCATTCCCGACGATGAGAAGCAAAGGGTGGTCGAGCGATTCTACCGCGGCGACCGCAGCCGCGGCAGTACGCCCGGCGTCGGTCTCGGCCTGACCCTGGTCAGCGCCATCGCGTCCCTGCATGGCGGACGCCTCGATCTGGCCGACAACCATCCGGGCCTGCTGGCCCGGATGGTGTTCGACGATCGGGTTCAGGCCGCCTTGTAACGGGCGGCGGGCTCGGACCGCGACAGGTTCGGCATCAGGGCCTGGCGGGCGGCTTCGTAGGCGGCCCAATCCTTCTGCTCGGGCAGGGACGGGATGGTGACCAGTTCGCCCTGGGCGAGGCCGGCCAGCGCCGCGTCGACCATAGTCTCGGTGGTCATCACGATGGCCTGCGGCAGATGCGCGACCGGGGTTCCGGCGATATCCCAGAATTCGGTTGCGGTGGCGCCGGGCAGCACGGCCTGGACGCGCACGCCCTTGGCGGCCAGCTCGTGATGCAGCGACTGCGAGAAGGCCAGGACGAAGGCCTTGCTGCCGCCATAGACGCCATTCAGCAGTTCGGGATAGATGCCGACGATGGACGCGATATTGACGATGGTGCCGGTGCCGCGCGCCACGAAACCGGGCGCGGCCGCATAGGTCAGCCGGGTCAGCGCGGTGACGTTGATGTCGATCATCGCCTGCATCTTGTCGACATCGGCATTGAGCAGCGGCGCGGTGGCGCCGACGCCGGCATTGTTGACCAGCAGGGTGATGCTGGAATCCTGCTTGAGCAGCGTCTCGACCTTGGCGAGATCCGCGGCCTTGGTCAGGTCGGCGGCGACGATCTCGACGGAACGGCCGGTCGCGCTGGTGAGGCGGGTGGCGGCGCTGCGCAGGCGGTCGATATTGCGGGCGACCAGGATCAGATCATAACCCTGGCGGGCCAGGCGGTCGGCATAGACGGCGCCGATGCCCGAGCTGGCGCCGGTGATGAGAGCAGTCCCTTTGGAAACGGTGGTGGTCATATTGGCCTCCTTGAGTTTGGCTGAGGAGGACTTTAGGCCGACTCGACTTTGTCCTAAATGACATATATACCACTTTTTGAGACACGCCCTGGATGTGATGATGAGGATGCGATGATTTCGATCGGTTTCCTGCTGTCGCCCCGGTTCCAGATGATGGCCCTGGCCGCTTTGTCGGCCTTCGAGCTGGCCAATCAGTCGGCGGGCGAGACGCTTTACGACGTCACGCTGCTGTCCGAAGCCGGCGGATCGGAGAAGAGCTCGATCGGCAGCCGGTTGGAGACGGTGCCGATCGGCAATGCGGCGTTCGACACGCTGATCGTGACCGGCGCGCTGGAGCCCGAGCCTCCCTCGCCGGCCATGCGGGACTTCGTGCGTTCGGCATTGGGCGGATGCCGCCGTGTCGCCGCGATCTGCACCGGCGCCTTCGTCCTGGCCGAGGCCGGACTGCTCGATGGGCACCGCGCCACCACCCATTGGTTCTACGCGCGCGACCTGCAGAAGCGTTTTCCCCGGGTGAAGATGGAGGAGGACCGCATCTTCATCATCGATGGTCCGGTGTGGACCTCGGCCGGGATGAGCGCCGGGGTCGATCTGGCGCTGGGCATGATCGAGAAGGATTTCGGCGCCGAGCTGGCCCGCTCGACGGCGCGCAAGCTGGTGCTCTATCACCGCCGGGCCGGCGGCCAGTCGCAGCATTCGGCGCTGCTGGAGATGGATGCCAAATCCGACCGCATCCAGAACGCGCTCGATTACGCCAAGCGCAATCTGCGCAGCGACTTGTCGGTCGAGCAGCTGGCCGAAGCGGCGCATCTCAGTCCCCGCCAGTTCAGCCGCGCCTTTCGTGCCGAGACCGGCCAGTCGCCGGCCAAGGCGGTGGAAAATCTGCGCGTCGAGGCGGCCCGCCTGATGATGGAACAGACCCGTCATCCGATCGATGTGGTGGCCGCCGAAACCGGCTTTGCCGACCGCGAACGCATGCGCCGCGCCTTCCTGCGCGCCTTCGGACAGCCGCCCCAGGCGATCCGCCGGTCCGCGCGGGAGGACGCGGCGGTCTAGCCCGGAGCGGCTCCCCAAGATAGAGTGCAGAGGCTCATTTCAGCAACGGGGGCAGAGTATGACGGGTGGTGACCAGATCTGGGCCGAGACGTATGAGGGGGGATCGCCGGAGGCCGAGAAAGAGAGTTTCCTGCGCCTCGCAAAGGCAATCGAGGCCATTCAAGAGAGCACACGGGCCAAGGCGGGTTGGGATCATCCGAAACGGACGCTGCATGCGAAACTCACGGTCGGAATCGTCGGTGCGCGCCTGGTCTTCGACGCCGATCTGCCCATAGCCTTCCGTCAAGGCTATATCGACGCCGGGGAGACTTATCCGACGATCATCCGCTTTTCCAATGCCAGCGCCCTGTGCCAGGCCGACACCGCGCCCGACATGCGCGGAATCGCCCTTCGCGTGACGCTTCCGTCGGGTGGCTTTCATGATCTGCTGATGACCAATTATCCGGTTTCCCATGCCCGCAATGCCCGACAGTTCGTCGACTTCGCGGTCATCGCTTCGAGCGGCGACCGGGCGACCCTGGTGCCGCGCCTGATCGAGCATTTCGGCGAGGCTGAAGCGCAGCGGATGCTCGGCAATATCCAGCAGGGGGCTCGCAAGTCGCAAGGCCTCGCGCTTGAGAGCTTCTGGAGCCGAGGGGCGTATTTGTGGGGCGGCGCCGGTCCGGTGCGCTTCAATCTGCGCCCCTTATCCGCCACTCCACAGATGCCGGCGGCCACGGTGGAGGCGGAAGACCTTCACGCAGATTTTGCCGAGCGGCTACGCCAGGGTGACGTCAGGTTTCGGCTGTCGGTTCAGCCGTTCGTCGACGAAATCCGCACGCCCATCGAGGATGGCGCGGTCGAGTGGACCGAAGCCGTTTCACCCTCGATCGGGCTCGCTACGCTCATTATCCCGCCAGAGGCGCGCATGGACGCCGCGACGGCGGCCGGCATCGACGCATTGTCGTTCAATCCGTGGAATGCTCCAGCCGAATTCCGGCCATTGGGCAATCTCAATCGGGCACGCGGGGCCGTCTATGCCGCGAGTGCGGCGCGATGGCGATGAAACGCCACGGAGGGCCGGCTTAGCGGTCTGTTCTCGCTCTCTCGGCCAATCCCAGCTACAGTGAAGTGTCATAAAAATTTAATCGAAACGGGGTGTGGCCATGGCGCGCTTTCTTCGTTTCACCGTCTCCTATCGTCCTTTGACGGCTTCGATCATCCTTGCCGGCCTGGCGGTCGGCATCGGACTGCTGGCAGATGAATCGCCCGGGGCCGCGCCGTCGCGGCTCGGGACGCTGATGGCGAATCTGCCCGAATTGCTGGCCTGCGCCGCGGGCGCGCTCGCCGCGACCTGGTGTCTGACCCTCGCCGCGGCCCATTGGCGCGGCGAACCCACGCCGAAGCTGATGCGGCAATTGATCGCCTTTCTCTGCTGGATCGTGGCCGCCGCCTTCGTCGCCGGCGACATGTTGACCGTGCCGCTGGGCAGCCTGGTCACCACCTCGGGCATGCTGGTCGCGGTGGTCGGCATCTCGCTCAAGAACATGATTTCGGATCTGTTCAACGGCCTGTCGATGCCGGTCAAGGTCGGTGACTGGATCGAGCTGGACGGCAAGCTGGGCGAGGTGGTCGAGGTCAGCTGGCACGAGACCCGCGTCCTGCTGGAGGAGCAGGTCATGGTGATCGTGCCGAACTCCTATCTGGTCTCCAAGCCGATCCGCAATCTCAGCCAGCCTCATGCCTATTTCCGCGACCGGGTGAAGATCACCCTGCCGCAGGAGGCGACGGCCTATCAGGTCGAGCGCAATCTGATCGCCGCCGCCCAGCAGGTCGATGCCATCGCGGCGATGCACAAGCCGCCGGATGTCCGCATCCTGGGCTATTGCGAACGGGGCGTCGAATGGGAGCTGCGCTATTACGTCCCGAATGCCGAGGCCGCCTCGCGCCTGCGCTATCGGGTCAGCCGTAACATATTGAGAAATCTCTATTTCTCACGGCTTTCGCTACCTGGAAACATCATCCAGATGCGGACCGAGGCGCCCAAGGCGATCGCTGCGCACGAGAGCGACGAGATGACGTTCCTGTCCTGCGTCGATCTGTTCAACGCCCTGACCGACCGCGAACTGGAATCGATCAGCTCGACCATGCGGCGCCGTCTGGTCAATGCCGGCGAACCGGTGGTGCGGCAGGGAGCCATGGGGGATTCCCTTTATATCGCCCGGGAAGGATTGCTCTCGGTCACGATCGAGGTCGACGGTTTCGACACGGATGTCGGGCAGATCGTTCCCGGCCAGTTCTTCGGTGAAATGTCGTTGCTGACCGGCGCCCCGCGCGCCGCCACCGTCCGTCCGCTGGTGGACAGCGTGCTGTACGAGATCACCCGCGAGGCCCTGGAGCCGGTCATGCGCGGCCGTCCGGAAATCGCGGCGCTGATGGGCGAAGTCCTGGCCGTGCGGCAATTGGCCAATCAGGAAAAGACCAGGACGCGCGCCCAGCTGGAAAAAGCGAAGAGCTCGATCGTGACGCAGCTCATCGCCAAGATCTCCGCATTCTTCCGTCTCGACAGCGTTGATGGAGCGCCGCGGCATCAGACCGCGATTTAGGGTCAGGACTCAATTAGCCCACCATACGAGTGTGGCGACGAGGAAGACGGCGGATATGAAGATGTCCGCCCTCTTATCGTAGCGGGTCGCGATTCTTCGAAAGTCCTTGAGCCGACAGAACATC